>Ga0209344_10000328_pt1 | contig 88761 bp, 77 predicted proteins | sample Cruoilmetagenom6_FD_187293 | JGI IMG/M metagenome (GOLD analysis project Ga0209344, IMG submission 187293) | Oil polluted marine microbial communities from Coal Oil Point, Santa Barbara, California, USA - Santa Barbara Oil Seep Sample 6 (SPAdes)... | ecosystem: Environmental > Aquatic > Marine... | reverse complement strand
ATTGGAGTATCCGAAATTACTATGGTATTTGAGTTCGAGTACAAGAAAAAATTTCAGAACATAATTTTACACCCATTGTTGAAATTTAAATTCACCAAAGTATGCATAGAAATTATGGACAATTGGCAATCAACTTTGGAAAAATAAAATTAATACTTGAATTATGATTGTTGATTTCATTATTGGGATAATGCTTTTAGGTAGTTTGTTTCACTTTTCAATGGCTATCTGGAATGTGCGAGTTATTAGTCCGTTTGGAATGTCAAAGAAAGCAAATATCGCTTATGGGGTTTTGATTTCGTTTATTACCATAAGTTTGTATTTATATAAAAATGGATTACAAAAGATGCTAAATGATTATATTTATTTGGGCGGTTTATTTGCCATTGTTTATACTGTTCTGTTAGGATTGTGGATTAATCGAACTAAGCCACTTTCTAAATAAAGCATAGAACATAAAGTACATACAATGTTTATAATTAATTTGATTTTTGATGCTAAATCCAAAATGTAGTGCGTTCAACTAAGTCCGTCAAATCTTTTGATTTGGCTTCAAAAATGAAAAGATAAAAAGTTTTGACTAAGTGCTCCATTGAAAGTTCACTACTTTTAACCCCCTTGCTTACCATAGTTGCAATGGTGTGCCTCCAACGAAAAAAGTCCAAGAAATTCAGCAAGTTTCGGGTTTTTTAGAAGTGAAATCAATTCAATTTTTGCTGTTATAAAATCTGAACTTAATGAACCAGCAAGAATACATAAATTATAGCCGAATAGCGGAAGCTATTGAATACATACAACAAAACTACACAGAACAACCAACTCTTGAAGAAATTGCCGAAAAAGTACATTTAAGCCCTTTTCATTTTCAAAAAATGTTTACAGATTGGGCAGGTGTTAGCCCAAAAAAATTCTTGCAATTTATAAGCGTTCAACACGCAAAAATAATTCTGAATAATTCACAAACTACTTTATTTGAAACTGCATATAAAACAGGACTTTCGGGTACAGGAAGATTACACGATTTATTCGTAAAAATTGAGGGAATGACACCTGGAGAATACAAGAACAAAGGAGAAAATTTGACGATAAACTATAGTTTCGCAGAAAGTTTGTTTGGACAAATTTTAGTTGCTTCTACGCACAAAGGCATTTGTTATATGGGTTTTTCGGACGACAAACAAATTGCTTTTTCGGAATTAGAAAAACGCTTTCCAAAAGCAAGTTTTATTATACGAACAGACGAAATTCAACAAAATGCTTTACATATTTACACACAAGATTGGAGCAAGATTAATAGAATAAAACTACATCTAAAAGGAACAGATTTTCAGTTAAAAGTTTGGGAAGCACTTTTAAAAATTCCAACGGGAAATTTAGCAACTTACGGGAATATTGCCAACTTCATTCAACAACCGAAAGCATCAAGAGCAGTCGGAACTGCAATCGCAAATAATCCTATCGCTTTTTTAATTCCTTGCCATAGAGTTATTCAATCTACAGGATTTTTTGGCGGTTATATGTGGGGAACAACTCGAAAAACTGCCATTATTGGTAGGGAATTATCAAAAATCAATACTTCAAATATTACAATATAACAGTGGACAATCTAAAAACAAACCGTTTCCGCCCATTTTGAGCAATCGAAATAATACCGCAAGTATCGGGTTTTATAGGCTTAATCGTCAATTTATTTTTGCATCATAATTTTTAATCAAAAAAACGAAATATGCAAACATTGAAAGACAAAGTAATCCTAATTACAGGAGCGAACAGAGGAATTGGGAAATCACTCGTTAAAGCATCATTGGAAAAAGGAGCAAGAAAAATTTATGCTACTTCCAGAGATTTAAGCAAAATGCCAAATTTTGGAGACGAAAAAGTTGTACCATTAGAATTAGACATTACAGATAGCGTTCAAATTTTAAAGATTGCGGAAAAAACTAAAGACGTAGAAGTTCTAATCAATAATGCAGGAATTTTAAGTCAAGGTAATGTTTTGGATGGACAAATTAGTGCTATAGAAAACGATATGAAAGTTAACTATTATGGCACTATGAATATGATGCGAGCATTTGCACCTATTTTAGAAAAAAATATACCAGCAAAAATAGTCAATCTTGTTTCTATTGTTGCTTATTCGCCGCTTCCATCGATTGCAGGTTATTCAGCATCAAAAACAGCTTTATATTCAGCTACACTTTCCGTAAGAATTGAACTTGCTAAAAAAGGAATAACTGTTCACGCAATAAATCCAGGAGCAATTGACACAGACATGAACAAAGGAAGCGAGTGGGATATGCCAGCACCAGACGGAATTGCAACCACAATTTTAGATAAAGTAGAAGCCGGAGAATTGGACATTGTGCCTGACGAAATGGGAGTTGGTATGTTCAACACTTGGAAAGAAGATCCTTCAAAATTGGCTGAAATATTTTCTGACATGTATCACGGAGAATAAGAAAGGACAGCAAGTAAATGTGAAAAAGCCCAACAACCTATATAATTAACCAACCCGACAGAGCCGTTCTGGCGGGTTGCTAGCATTCGCCTTCTTACCAAAATTATCGCCTCACGAGCGAAGGGAGGCTCACTACTCACCCTTTGTCCTCCGAATCAGCCAAAGGCTGAGAAGGAGGAAAACTCTGAAACTTTGCTTTGTCCGCCGAATCAGCCAAAGGCTGAGAAGGAGGAAAACTCTGAAACTTTGCTTCTTTGAAACTTCCCACAACCCACTTCTCACTCCTCACCGCTCACTGCTCACTGCTCACTGCTCACTGCTCACTGCTCATTGCTCACTGCTCATTGCTCATTGCTCATTGCTCATTGCTCATTGCTCATTGCTCATTGCTCATTGCTAATAATCCACATTTTACGCCTTCCCTCATTTCCAAATCCAAAAATCTTTCTATATTTGAGTAACTCCCCAGTTATTTTAAGCCAAATATATATTGTAGTGAATACCTATATCCCATAATAATTGGGATACGGATTTATTTTATTACTTTAAAATGAGTTGTGTGTCAGTTTTGAATCACAACAATCAAAATGAATTATAAAATGTTTACAGAACCATTTGGGAATTTAATTTCCTCTCAAGCTAGAGAAATAATTACCGAAATTAATTCGCAACCAGATGAATATTTTGATAGTATTCCGAAAGAAGAATTTTCAAGATATCTTGAATCCAAATATTCTCTTGATGAGTTTCCGACTTTAATATGGGAAGAAATTGAAATGGAAATTGGGGAAACAGAAATTTATGGTAGAGATTTACCAAAAACATTTGATATAACAAATCCGAATGAAAAATTCAAAAGAAAACTTGTTGTATATCATATTCCTATCAATGGGAATGCGGGATTGTTAAGGTTTTCACCAACCTATAGCCATTCATCGAGTGGAATGTATGGAAAACTAGCAGTAAGAAATATTACTCTAGATGTTAGTTTTATCGATATCTATAATCAACCCGAGAAAGTTGATACAGATTTTGATAGGACAAAAAATACGATAGCGGGAAAACTAAATATTGTTAAAGGAGAATACGATAAATTCCATAAAGAATTGCCCAAAATCATCGATGGTGAAATCAAAAAAAGAATCCAAAAGATTAACCACACTAATGATTATAAGTCTAAATTTAAATATCCAATCAAGAAAAAAAAGGTTCCTACTGCATTCGAGTCACCTAGAATAGTAAAAAAGAGGAAAATCTCACCAAAACCTGTTGGTGCTTCTAATACTGTTACAAATCAAAGGTTTATAACAGATGAAGATTATATGCATATTCTTGGTTTATTACAGGATTGCGGAAATAATTGGGAACATTTTCCTGAAATTTACAAAGGTAAAGGAGAAGAAGCATTGAGAGACCAATTGATTTTTGTTTTAGCTCCAAATATAGAAGGTGTTGTAGCTGGTGAAGCCTACAATAAAAAAGGTAAAACTGATATTTCTATAAAGCACGAAAGCACAAATCTTTTTATTGGTGAATGTAAAATATGGAAAGGTCCCAAAGGATTTCTTGAAACAATTGACCAAATATTAGGTTATCTTACTTGGAGAGATTCGAAAGCAGCTATAATGATGTTTGTTCCTAATCAGGAAATTTCTGGAGTTAGAAAAGCAACAGAAGAAAGTGCTAAAGCGCACCCTAATTTTGTAAGAATTTTAGATGTGATAAATGATGGTTGGACAAATTATAGGTTTCATATAGAAAATGACCCTGGGACATATATAACACTAGCTGTACAATTATATCATCTACCAGAACTATAAAAACCGAACACACAACAACGCATAACGTAAATGTCTCGCGCCGATGGTTAAAGAATGTTTTTTCTTGCAATTTGTGTAAATTGCTATCTGATAAAAACGAACTAATGGCACTGTCGACACTTTCGTTACACAAACTCGTTTGCTACAATTTCAATAAATCAAGAACATTAGCCTTATAAAACTTCCCTATAGGAATTTTATAATCTTTAATTACTATTCTATTCCCTTCTATAGTACCAATTTTATCGATAGCTACAATAAACGATTTATGAACTTGAATAAACGTTTTAGACCCAAGCATTTCTATAACAGCCGATATTTTTTCTCTAATAAGTATTTGATTCGTGTTCATAACAACGTTACAATAGTTTCCTGCTGCTTCAATAAATAAAATATCGTCTATTTTAACTTGAATGTGCTTTTTATCACTATAGAAAAAAAGGTGCTGTTCTTTCGCAACTTTCGGAGACTCATTTTGAGGCGAGCTATCATTTAAATTGATGGTCTTGTTAATGGCTTTTAAAAACCGTTCGAAGCTAAAAGGCTTCAACAAATAATCTGTGATGTTTAATTCGTAACCTTCCAACGCCTGTTCCTTGTAAGCGGTGGTCACAATTACTTTGGGCGGATTTGGTAGGGTTCTTAAAAAATCAAACCCCTTTAATTTTGGCATATTTAAATCCAAAAAGAGTAGGTCGACCTGATTATTTCTTAAATAATCTAATGCTTCAAGGGCATCGTAACAATGCTTCATCAACTGCATGTTTGTCACCAAATCACAATAGTTTTTAATAACATCGTGTGCAATAGGCTCATCATCTATAATTAAATACGTCCTCATACTTTTAATTCTAATTTCGCTTTATGGATTGAATTTGCAATCGTAAAGTTAAGCGTATGTTTTTTAGGGTACACCAATTCCAACCTTCGTTTCAAATTTTTAATACCAATACCTTTTACTTTTGGCAGTTCATCTTTGTCAAAATTATTTATAATTTCAAAGCTTAGGTTTTTATTATGAGCGATTAAGTTGATATGCACATAAGCGTTTTCCCTTAAATTCTCAACACCATGTTTAAAAGCATTCTCAACCAGAATGACCAATAATAAAGGCATAATATTTATATCTTCTTCTATAGCTACATTAAATTGAATATCTATGGCTTTATGATAGCGCATCTTGTGTAGGTCGATATAGTTCTTCAAAAAACCAACCTCTTCCTCCAATGGAACGGTGCTTTTTTCGCCTTCATAAATACTATATCGCATTAAATCAGACAATTTTAAAATTAGCTGTTTAGCCTGTTCAGAATCCTTATCAATCATTCCGTAAATGTTATTCAACATATTAAAAAAGAAATGAGGATTCACCTGACTTTGCAAATGCAATAATTCGTTTTTCTTGGTTTCGTTCTTTAAATTTAAAACAGCCTTGAGTTGCGAAACCAGCCATAGAAGACCCAACACTAGTAAAATGCAATAATAGGTAACAATCACAACGCCTACTACAACGGGATAGTCTCCTAGAAACACAACCGATTCATTACCTAGCACTATAAACTCATAGGTAGTAATTGCCACCGGAACGAGGATGGTAATAAGTACCATAATTTTTACTACAAGCCAGTTGTTGCTTTTCAAAATTTGTTTCATACTACAAAAATAGCAGAAACAGATTTACCAGTAATTAATTGTGACAAACTACTTGGTTTTAGCTTTATAATAATGAATTAGCCTGACGAAAGCACTTCATACCATCCAAATGCTTTTAAAACCCTTAGCGAGTCGCGCTTGTCACAAAACATTTCTTCCTAAAAGCTGCGGTCATATGTTTGCTCCAACATCAATCAAAAAACGAACATCAATTTAAAGTTTAAGTATATGAAAAAAAGAATCTTTTCCTATTTAAAAAATATACTGGGCACCGTACTTGTGTTGTTAATAGTTGGCATCATCATTTTAATTTCATTAAACGGAAGCCTTGAATATGGAAACAATCCGCAAGCAATAGATTTAGATAATGAAGGGCCCTATGTGTTTTATGACACAGATAGCACCTTAAATGTCAATTATATTAAAGGAAACAAAACCGACGGTTTTTATCTCGATACTAAAGAGTATCAGACCGCTGAAAAAATTAATGCCCGTTGTTTCATCCCCTTAGATTCCTCAAAATTTAGCTTCACTTTAAAGTCGGAGTTCTTATCTCCAAAGGCGACTTATTCTGATAACCAACCAATTTTAGCCATTTCTGATATTGAAAGCGGCTATATAGCATTTCGGGATTTTCTAAAGTCGAACAAGGTCATAGATAAAAACCTCAATTGGATATTTGGCAAAGGACATCTCGTTTTAGTTGGCGATTTTGTTGATAGAGGGTTTTCAACCACTCAAGTGCTTTGGTTTATTTACAAATTAGAGCAAGAAGCCAAAAAACATGATGGCTATGTACATTTTATCATCGGAAATCATGAGTTATACAATATGCAAGGAAAATACAAATCAGCTTCTTACAAATATTATGGCGTGGCATCAATCCTCGGAAAACAACATCATGACTTATACAATGAAAATTCATTTATTGGAAAGTGGATGGCTTCCAAAAACAGCCTTGAACTTATTAATGGTACCCTTTTTACACATGGCGGCATACATCCAGATATTGCAAATTATGATATTTCTATAGACCAGGTTAACCAAATCAACAGAGACAATTATTATTACTCATATTTTCCAAAACCACAAGAATCGGTTGCGCAATTAATTCTTTCAAACAAGAAAGGCATATGTTGGTACAGAGGGTATTTTAAAGATGACTTAACACAAGAACAGGTCGAAAAAGGAATACATAAATTCAATGCGAAAGCTATTGTTGTTGGTCATACACTTCAAAGGAAAGTTAATAAGCTATACAACGGAAAAGTCTTTGCCATTGACGTAAAACACCCAAAAGACTATAATAAAAATTGGCCTAATAAAAAGTCGGAAGGCTTACTAATAACAGAGGATAACTACTTCCGTGTAAAAGCAAATGGAAACAAAATAGAATTATAAACTAATGAAAACAAAAATATACACCTTCCTAACCAAACCCTACATTGTAGTTCTTGCAATGCTGATCGCGCCATTATTTGGCTTTATAGACCGTAATTTTGTCTTTTTCTTTGGGCTAGGTATTGCGTTCTTAATTTTATGGGGAAGCAACTTTGATTGGTCAAGATTTGGCATAGGAAAAAAGTTAAACAAAAAAACCATACTAAAGAGTTTAATTATAACACTAGCTTTTTTTATAGGATTTAATGTGATTATAGACCCAGTCCTTCAATTACTTCTGGGAGACTTTGATTTATCATCTTTAGAAGATATAAGAGGTAACTTTAGTGGCTATATCGCCCTAATGATTATCATGTGGATATTTGCCGCATTTGGAGAAGAATTTCTTTTTCGTGGCTATTATATGAAGGGATTAGCTGAATTATTAGGTGACACCAACAAAACCTGGTTATTGTCGGCCATTATCACTTCACTCTATTTTGGCATATCACATGCGTATCAAGGACTTGTTGGTGTAGTATCTGTGTTTTTATGGTCTTTATGCTTGTCATTTATTTTTAACAGGAATAGAGATAATCTACTCTTATTGGTATTGATTCACGGATTTGGCGATAGCATAGGAATAACGCTCTTGTATTTAAACAAGGACCATGTGATATCAGAATTGGTCCAGCAATTATTTTAATTCGAGTTATTATTTTTAACCTCCCAAAAATCGAACTAACAGCTTTGCAAAGCGTCCTTGTCCCTTCCTTATACAATCCCCTTGTGTAATACTAGGACCCACTCAGCATTGTAACAATCTTAAAAATTAATCGTCTTCCTAGTACAATTCAAATTCAATAAGATGAAAATATTTAAAAACAGTAGCTTCTGGTTATTGTGCGTCGTTTTATTCTCAAATTCTGTATTCTCACAGGACCCAGACACCCTAAATGCCAAAACATCTATAGAGCAGGAGATTCTAAAAATGGACAGCTTATTTTTTAATGAGGCTTTCAACAATTGTGATTTAAAACTCTATAAGAAAATAATGTCTCCAGAAATAGAGTTTTATGATGACCGTTCTGGCCTAAATACATCCTTTGATGTCGAAATAGACTCTTTTAAGGACAGATGTTCCAGACCTTTCGCTGTGACCCGAAAATTAGTTAGTGCTACAGTACACGCTTTAGGAGATTATGGTGCGGTAGAAATAGGCATCCATGAATTTTATGAGGATGGGAAAAAAGTACAACAAGGAAAGTTTATTATTATCTGGGAAAGAAACGAAGATTCTTGGATAATAAAACGCACAGTAAGCTACGATCATAAGCCTGTTTAAAACTAAATCGTTCAATAGGTATTTTTAGGACAGGTCATAGTTATTTTAAGACGGGTCAACCTTAATAGCTACTCCATAGATACTTAATGTTTACTTAATGTATAGTTCAAGTCAGCTTCGAGTCAAATTTGGGTCAAATAAGGCAAGAAAAACCTTTAGAATAAATATTCGGTAGACATAAAATTAGAATCATCAGACTCCACCAGCTTTTTTAAAATTGATGTGTTTAGCTCATTATCCTTGGAAGCAACAAATGTTCTTATAGAGAACGTTCTAAGTGTATCAAATACACTTAGTGTTGCAACGGCAGAATTTTTTCTCCCAGTAAACGGATAAACATCCGGTCCACGTTGACAAGCACTATTTAAATTTATCCTACACACCAAGTTTGCTAAGATATCTACTAATGGACCTATAGATTTGGTATCCTTTCCAAAAATACTTACTTGCTGTCCGTAGTTTGATTCGGCTATATCATTTAAAGGTTCGCTAATATTTGTAAACGAAACTATAGGAACCACAGGGCCAAATTGTTCTTCGTGAAACACTTTCATCGATTTGTTTACAGGGAATAATACGGCTGGATAACAATAATTTTGTGACAATTGACCTCCTTTTGCATTGAGAATTTTAGCGCCCTGCTGCAATGCATCATCAACTAATTCTCTAATATATGCAGGCTTATTAGGTTCTGGTAGCGGAGTTAAAAAGGCATCCTCTTCCCAAGGCATACCGTACTTTAACTCATCTACAGCTTTCGCAAAGCGTTTGTTAAATTCATCGACTATCTCCTCGTGCACATAAAGAATTTTAAGGGCAGTACATCTTTGTCCATTATAAGATAAAGATCCGCTTATACATTCCTTTACAGCAATATCTAAATCGGCATCTGGTAATATTATAGCTGGGTTTTTTGCTTCCAAGCCCAATGCCAATCGTAATTTATTCTTGTTAGGATGCTGGTCTTGTAGTGCTACAGCAGAACTGCTATGGCCAATGAGTGCCAATACATCTATTTTCCCTGTGCGCATAATTGGCGATGCAATGGTTCTTCCTCTACCAAAGACTATGTTAACTACTCCCGGAGGAAAACTTTCCTTAAATGCCTTAAGTAGTGGTGTAATTAGTAAGACTCCTAGTTTTGCCGGTTTAAAAATGGTCGTATTACCCATTAAAATAGCGGGGATTAATAGACAAAATGTTTCGTTTAATGGATAATTGTAGGGGCCTAAGCATAAAACCACACCAAGAGGGCTTCTTCTTATGTGAGCGTGAATTCCCGACTCTTTTTCAAAACGCGCACTTTTTCTATCTAACTTTTTATACGCCTCAATCGTGTCTGAAATATAAGTTATTGTTCTGTCGAACTCTTTGTAAGCATCCGAACGTGTTTTTCCAATTTCCCACATCAAAAGTTTCGAAACTAATGCACGCTCTAACTTCATTTTCCCTACAAAAGTTTCAAGGCATTTTATACGTTCCTTTACGGGTAAAGTGGGCCATGAACCCTGACCGCGGTTAAAAGCTTTCTCCGCAGCGCATACAGCCTCTAAAGCTGCCTCTTCTCCCATATCTGGAACAGAGCCAAGCAATGTTGGGCTCATCACGTTTTCATCGTTGGGACTTTGTATGCTGGAATATACTTTTACAGCAGGCCCTGTCCATTCTTTAATTTCTCCATCAATAAGATAGGATGTATTAAATATTGGCGCTACTTGAATCTCTTCTGGAATTAACTGCTGGATACTTGACATTATAAAACTTTATTTTATTAGACTTATTAAGTTGTAGTTATTTAATAGAATCTAGGAATTTGAACTCCTGAAAGTAATTTACTCCTGTTTTCACGATTCTAAACTGCTACAATCTCTCGAAATTAATGGATAAAGGACTCTGCCGAAACAGAGAATCCTTTGAGAAATGACATTTTTTTAGATTAAGGTAGTATAAGAACTCAATTTTTAAGATCTGAAATGATCTGTAACGATGTTTTAGTTAGTTCCTTAATTCGGGTAAAATCGTAAGTACCTTTCGTATCTTTTACTATGAGCTTTGAACCCATCCCAACACAAGTAACTCCGGCTTTGAACCAACCTTCCAAATTTTCCCTAGTAGGCGACACTCCTCCAGTTGGCATAATGCTTGTCCATTGACAAGGTCCTTTTATCGCCTTTACAAAGTCGGGACCATAGATTCCACCTGGAAAGAGTTTCACTATTTCACAGCCTAATTCTTCGGCTTTCGCAATTTCGGATAATGAACCACAGCCCGGTGACCAAAGCACTTTCCTACGATTACAGACAATGGCAACATCTTCTCTTAAAACCGGTGTAACTATAAAATTTGCACCCAATGCCATGTATCTCGATGCAGATGCACCATCGGTTACAGAACCAACTCCTAGAATCATTCCAGGCAATGTTGATATTGCATATTTATTTAGTTCACTAAAAACTGCTTCGGCAAAATCCCCTCTAGCAGTAAACTCTAATAATCTTGCACCACCAGTGTATAAAGCATCCAATATTTTTTTTCCTGTGGAAATATCGCTATCATAAAACAATGGAACCAAACCTGTTTTATTCATGATATTTGCAACTTCAATTCTTGAGTATAGTGCCATTGTATTTTAATTTATCTTGAGACTTTACCAGAGGAATCTCCATTTAATAATTTTTCAATTTCAGCGAGGGTAATTAAATTATAATCACCAGAAATGGTATGTTTTAAACAACAGGCAGCAACAGCCATATTTAAAGCTCTTTGTTTGTTATTACTGTCATTTAATATTCCGTAAATTAATCCACCCATAAATGCATCACCACTTCCAACTCTATCAACTACAGGTGTTACTTCTTTAATATCTGCATTGTATATGGTTTTACCATCGTATAAAATACCTCCAATTCGTTGATGAGAAGCACTAACAGAATACCTTAATGTTGTGGCTACAGTTTTTAAATTAGGACATAGTTTAAATAGTTCATCGTATAAAACGGGTAAGGATGTTTCGTTTTGATAGTTAGGGCTTACTTTATCCTTTCCTAACATAAATAATGCAGTATCAATATCTCCCGAAATAAGATTACTATATTTTAAAAGTTCTGGCATTACTTGGTTTGGTTCTTTACCGTATTGCCATAATTTAGATCTATAGTTTAAATCTGAAGAAATAGTAACCCCTAATTTATGTGCGGCCATTACTGCTTCTAGACATACTTCTGCAGCTGATGCTGAAATTGCAGGAGTAATTCCACTCCAATGAAACCAAGTAACATCTTTTAAAACAGATTCCCAGTCTACAGCGCCCTTTTTAATAGTTGCCATCGAACTATTTGCCCTATCATAAACAACATTACTACCACGAGTACCTGCTCCTGTTTCAAGATAATAAAGACCTAATCTATCGCCTCCATAAATAACGTTTTTAGACTCTACGTTAAATTTACGCATCTCCTTTAAAGCACAGCCTCCAATTTCATTATTAGGTAACCTGGTAATAAATTCGACTGGAATTCCATAATTTGCCAGAGAAACAGCCACATTAAATTCCCCACCGCCATAAGACGCTGCAAATGTTTTTGCTTGAGAAAATCTTAAATGACGCTCCGTAGAGAGTCTTAGCATAATTTCTCCAAATGTGACAACTTTACTCATATTTTGATCTTCTATACTATTTTAAATTCCTAGTGCTTGTCCTCCACCAACTTGAATAGTCTCAGCCGTTATGAATGCTGCATCCTTACTGGCTAAAAATGCAACCACCGAAGCTACATCTTCTGGTTGTCCTAGACGACCTAACATAATATTATTAGCCCAAGACGCAAAAACTTCTGGCTTTGTGGCTTTAATTTGGGCATGAAACGGTGTATCAATTGTACCAGGAGACACTGCATTTACTCTAATATTATATTCGGCAAGATCTTTTGCTAATGCTCTAGTTATTGCATGAACACCAGCCTTAGATGTTCCATAGATTCCTGCTCCAGGACCTCCCGCGGTCCATCCTGCATTTGAAGTATAATTAATAATTGAAGGGTGTTCTCCTTTTTTAAGATATGATATTGCTGCTCTAGAAGCAAAAAACACAGAATCGAGATTAAGGGCCATTACATTTCTGTAAAACTCAGTGGTCATTTCTTCAAATCTAGACCTTCCTCCCAATCCTCCTGCGTTATTAACAAGAACATCAATTTTACTGTACTTTTTACCAATTGCGTTTATGCTAGTTGTTATAGCTTCTTCATTCGTAACGTCGAACCCATAATATTCAGCGGTGATTCCTTCAGCAGTAAGTTCTTTCACTCTTTTGGCTCCTGCTTCATTATCGATCCCATTTATCACTACCGTATAACCATCATGGCCTAATCTTTTTGCTACAGCAAAACCTATACCTCCTGTTGCTCCAGTTATTACAGCTACCTTTTCTTTTTCTTTACTCATATTTTTTGAATTTATACTTTTATATTATTCTTGTTTTCGACGGGTTCTATTTTTTTAATCAATACAAATATTGATATCACAGCCATTGGGGCTAGAATAGCAATTACTATAAATGCAGGTGTATACGATACAGAAGCAATAATTGGTATTAACGAGTTCATTATAATTACTGAAACTGCTGCAACACTTCCTGCCAATCCTGCTAAGGTACCAACCGACGGTCCTTTTAATAAATCACTCGAGATGGTTTGTATATTTCCTATTGCGAATTGAAACCCGAAAAGAACGACAGCAACTATATATATGAATGTCATCGGATTATTTTCTGTTACTAGAAAAATAATACCTAGTAATCCTAAAAATATCAACGTACAACCAATGGCAATTGTAATCTTTCTGGCTGCATCGACAGACTTTTTCTCCATTAACTTACCCGAATACCAACCTCCTATTATACTACCTGCCATACCTCCTAAATATGATATCCAGATAGTAGAACCAATCTCTGCTATACTAAATCCAAATTTTGAATTTAAATACAGCGGCATCCACCCAACAAATAACCACCAAATAGGTTCTATAAAAAATCTAGAGGCTAATACACCCCATGATTCTTTATAACTTAAAATTTTTCCAATACTTAATCCTTTTCCTTTTTTTGAATCACAAACTTCCTTTTCAATTCGACTGTTCATGATTAGATTTCTTTCCTTTTCTGTAATCCAAGGATGCGATTCTGGCGTCGTCTTGTTTATAAATAACCAAGGAATTACCCAAAGTAAACCAACAGCTCCAATAATGATAAAAGTAGTTCTCCAACCAAAATGTCCATATAAATACGCAATTAGTATTGGTGCAATAACACTACCCAGTGAAGCACCGGCATTGAAAATACCTTGTGCGATGGCACGCTGCTTAACAGGAAACCATTCTCCATTACTCTTAACTGCTCCTGGCCAGTTTCCGGCTTCCCCCAACCCTAATAGAGCTCTAAAAATTGTTAACGAAAATAATCCACGTGCAAACGCGTGAAATATTGACGCCACAGACCAAACAACAATAGATACCGTAAAGCCCATTCTCGTTCCAATTATATCATATAATTTTCCTGATAAAAATTTCCCTAAAGCATAGGTAATCATAAAGACATTCAACATAACAGCATAGTCCGATTCATCCATCCCTAGGTCTTTCCCCATCTCTGGCCACATGACTCCAAAAGCCGTTCTGTCAATATAATTTATAACTGTGGCTAAACAAATTAATGTTATAATCCACCACCTAAGTCCTTTTATCTTCATGTTTTAATTGTTCAATTATTTACCAAATTTCAATAAAATGGCGCATAATTATGATATCAAACTACTTGTGCAGCCTGAATAAGCTTAATTGCAAATGCATATTTAATCTGAATCTAGAATAGAATAAATAATTCTAAAATGTAAATATTACCTTCTTCCACTTTTCAATATTTTTGTTAGAAACAAGCGTGCAACAATGCATCTAACTTTACAATTCCTTATTGTAACAATACTTATACAGTTCTCTAAAATGCTCTTTCATTCTTTGTTTGGCCAATTGAGGGTTTTTCTCTTTGATTGCCTCATAAATAAGCCGGTGCTCTTCGATTCCTAGAAAAGCTAATTCCTTATCACATACATGATATTTTCCAAAATTTGTAATTATACCTGGTGTAATAATTAACATAAAAGTATTCATTGTACTATTACCACTCGCTTTTGCGATAGCAAGATGAAAAAGGAGATCTTCTTGAACTGCATCTTCACCGTTCTCAACTTTTGAAGCATAGGCCTCCAAAGCTTGTTTCATATTATTTAAATCATCTTTGGTTCTTCTAATTGCCGCCAACCTTGAAGTTTTCAACTCCAATAGGATTCTCGTTTCAACTAATGATTTAAAATCAGGGTCTTCAAGACGTAAAATATCATCAATCATTCCGTTCAATGCAACTACGCCAATATTAGCGACGAAGGTTCCACTTTGTGGGATTGACTTTAGCAATCCATAAAACTCTAATTTATGAATGGCTTCACGAATAGTACTTCTTGTAACTTCGAATTTATCCGATAGCATCCGTTCTGAAGGTAGCTTATCTCCTGGCTCTAGATTTTTGTGGTTGATAAGCCTTCTAATTTTATCAATAACAACTTTCTGAAGCGTATCGTTTTCAGTTACATTAAGTATTTCAAGTTTCATAGCTATTTATTTTCAATAATTGGTTAACCAAATAAATTATTTAAAGTTAGATAAATCTTGTAAAAACACTCTCATTTACATTTAATTTTTTACGTAACTACTATTCCCATTTTAAATAAGTTTTACTGACCTTCAATGGGCCAGTAAAACTTTTAACAAATCCGATCTGGCTAATCAAATATTCGTTTATATAACACTTTTAAACTATTTAAAGTCCCTACAACCGCTTGAAATACAACTCTATTGCAGAGATCTAGTAACCAGCGTTTTGGGTAATCACTCCATCACTCGCTAGAATTTCTGAAATTGGAATTGGAAACAAAGCGTAATTAGGATTAATCGCTTCCCCCATTTCAATATCAATGGTTCCCGTTCTAACCAAATCAAACCATCGCTGCCCTTCAAAGGCTAACTCTAGTCTTCTTTCGTCTTGTATGGCTTGTCTAACCAAAGCTTGAGTATTAAGAACTGTATGATCCAGCATCACTACGCCAGCCCTAGTTCGAATTGGATCCAAAAGATCGAGTACCACTTCAGCAGAGCTTCCATTTTCATTCAACGACTCCGCATATAACAAAATAACATCTGCTAATCTCATTTCTATCCAATTGTGATCTGGTCCTCCCGATTGAGTATATTTTGGAGACCTTAAAGCTACTTCATCAATATTTACCGCTCTTCTTAAATCTCCAGGACTTGCATCAAAAGCAGAAACTAAATCTGGGTCTAATGGAGTAGGAGATTTTGTGTCTTGCCCTAAATACCATTCCCAAAACTCAGAAAAACCATATTCGTCTATAACAGAACTAGAAATTTGAGTTGCAAATATTATTTCTGAATTCTCGATATTATCTATTCTAAAAATGTCAGCATAATCCGTTTCTAAACTAATTCCAGTAGAACCAGCTCCATTTAAAACAGCGGCTAGATGTGATTCCGCACTGCCAAAATTACCCATATGTACATATACCTTACCTAACAACGCTTGCGCTGCAATTGCGGTGGCTCGTCCACTTGCTAATTCAGAATTATCTAAAGCTGCCATTGCAGATTGCAAATCAGGTATGATCACGTTAGTATAAACATCAGCGGCCGGTTGTCTTGTTAAATCGAAAGTAGGAATATCCCCTATGTCAGGCGTAGTAAGAATTACAGAAACATCACCAAACACTTGCACTAGTTTAAAGTAAGACAAAGCCCTTAAAAATTTAGCTTCACCTATTTGATTAGCATCCGAAGAATTTATTATTACATTATTAGCACTTAATATTGACTTGTACAAAGCCGAATAGAACGGGCCAAAAAATTGGTCCTCCATAACCGTTAAATCACCATTGAATCTATCAAATGCAGGATAGGGTTCTTCGTCCATTAGTGCATTGTCTGCCCTAAAGTCGCCCATTACTGCCATTGGCGTAACCGAGCCAAGCTGATAATAATATGACGCATTCAAAACACCGGTAAAGTCTGTCAAAGAATCTGAACTTGCAATATTAGGCGGAACTTGATCTAAATCAGTTTCACAAGCCGTGAATAACAAGAATAATCCTAATATTAATTTATATATATTTTTCATTTTTCCTTATTTAAAAATTAACATTTAAACCAAACGTAAAGCTTCTTACAATTGGACTTGCACCTACTTGAACTCCGTAGGTTGTAGGTCCTAAATAATCACTCTGGGTTATTTCCACTCCCTCTGGATTATAAGAGGTATAATCATCCCCCCATAAATAAAGCAAATTAGTTGCCGCAACATAAACCCTCGCTGAATTTAAGCCAACTTGACTAATCCAATCTGGTTTAACGGTATAACCAATCGTAAGGTTTCTCAATGCCACATACGATGCATCTTGCACCTGTGCGTCCAGCTGATTGTTTGAATCTAAGTAATGCTCTCCATTATGATCTGCTATACCATCGTCATCAGCATCAAAACTATCCCGTAATCTTCCACCAAATTCTGAATTATAGTATATGGGATCGACATTCCAAACTTCTCCTCCTTGAGATCCTTGCAATTGGAATGACATATCAAAAGTCTTATAGCTTATGGAGCTATTCAATCCCCAGTAAAAATCCGGTGTATTTTGTCCTATTTTTACTAAGTCCCCACCTTCTTCGACTGTTTTTGTCTTATCAATAACACCGTCACCATTTTGATCTACAACATAAAACGCTGAACTATTTATGCCAACAGCTCTCGTCGGGTCTTCAATAAAACTATCCTCAACCTGTCCGCTGGTTTCTAATCCCCACATTTCACCAATTTCTCCTCCTACATAATTTCTAAATACTGGACCTCTACCAGATTGGCCATAAATTACTCGAGGTAATTCATCCAGACCACCTAAATCTGTAATTTCTGTTTTAACCGTAGAAAAGTTCGCACCAACATCCCAACTGAAATCCTCTTTTCGCACAACGGATGCGGTTAGCTCAAGCTCCAAACCTGAACTTCTCACATCACCAGAATTAAGTCTTATAGAAGTAGTTCCGAAAACTTCAGATACACTTTGATTAATTAAAATGTCTTCAATATCAGATGTATAGTAATCTGCACTCAATCTAATTCGATTGCTTATGAAACCTAAATCAATTCCATAGTTGGTCTCTGTATTAGTTTGCCAAGTTAAATCCGAGTTTGCGACATCTGTTGGGATTAGAAATCCAGTACCAAATGCGGTTTGTTGAGGGTTCAAAAGACTCAATGAATTATAGGCCCCTAAATCGGAAGTTGTTCCTAAAGATCCAGTACTAAACCTTGGTTTTAACAAGCTCAATATATCTGAGTTATAAAAAGATTCGTTGTGCACATTCCATCCTAAGGAAAGTGCTGGAAATGTTTCAAATTTGTTGTTTGCCCCGAATCGAGAATCACCGTCTCTTCTAACCGAAACCGATAGCAAATATCGATTATCAAACGCATAATTTATTCTTCCAAAAATACTCTTTCGTACTATAGTCTCGTCCCTCTCAGTTACAGTGATGTCTGCAGGATCTAATAGGTTATAATTTATAATATCGCTATATGGAACATTAGTACCGTTTAAAGCAGTCCCATTAGTATAGAGACTTTGAAATTCAACTCCAATTACGGCAGATATATCATGTTTACCTATTTCTTTTGCATAGTTCAAAGTTGTTTCACTTAAGACTGAAGATCTTTTCACATCTATTTGATTCAGTCTAGTTTGATTAGATCGTGCCCTAGAATCGAACTCAAGTCCTCTCCAAAAATAGTCTTGGGTATCTCGAAGGTCTCCTCCTAAAACAGTTTTAATATTTAACCCATCTATAACGCTGTATTGTAAATAACCAACAACGTTAGCGAAATAGGTTTTTTGATATTGGTCCGTATTGTCAAGCTTTGTTGCTGGTCCTGAATCTCCTGACCCTCCTATTCCATTACCACTTCTTCCATAGTGCCAGTCTTGAGCCGTATCACCAGGCTCTAATGTATAGATACTATTATTAAAAGGCGCATCACCTCCTCTATAGCCGTTGTCAAATGGATCAAGCCCCAAATTTTGTCCCTGTTGATCTAATTGTTGAACGAATGCAATAGACGCTTCAGTATGGTAAATTGGATGAATACTATACGCTCTTAATAGATCTCTCATATCATGACCTACAATACCTCTTTCGGATGCAAATCCATTGAAACTTAGACCCGTCTTAAACTTGTCGCCCAATTTAGTATCCACATTTAAACGTGCATTAACTCTTTCATAATCTTGTGTAATTACAATTCCTTCGGTGTTTTGATACCCAACTGAAGCAAAGTAATTTGCATTTTCGGTACCTCCAGTCATACTAAAGTCGTGGTTAGTACTATAACCGTTTCGGAAAAGCCAATCTTCTACCGCCATGACATCAGGTGAGTTTTTGTAGGCATTTATCCTATAGTTCAGTAATTCTGGGTCCACTTCAGAAACATCATAAGTGCCATTGGCAATCCCAGTTTCTAAGGTATTCGCCCATTCTCCAGCTGTCATATTTATATTGTCATTCAAATATCTACTCGATATACTAGCATAGGTATTGTAACTAAAACTTGGATCACCTTTTTTACCTTTTTTGGTTGTAATCAAGATGACCCCATTTGCTCCCCTAGAACCATAAATAGCAGCTGAAGCGGCATCTTTTAAAACCTCCACACTTTCAATATCGTTTGGATTAACAGTTGCTAAAGAGCCTGATATAGGGTACCCATCCACAACAATCAGTGGATTTGAATTTCCATTAATAGATGAAGCCGCTCTTATTTGAATTTTAGGATCCGATCCTGGTGCTCCATCCTGATTTTGAATCAATACACCAGATAGCTTTCCAGCTAGTGCCTCATCAACACGACTCGCTTGAATAGCTGCCACATCACCCCCTTCTACTTTAGCAATAGCTCCAGTTGAATGACTTTTCTTTCGGGTCCCATATCCAACAACCAAAACCTCATCTAAAGTGTTTGCATCTTCAGCTAAAGTGATTACTAGTTCAGTTTGATTGGTTATAAGAATCGTTTTAGAGACATATCCTATATAAGAAAATTGTAATTGGTCTCCATTTTTTACTTTAATGGTAAAATTCCCCTCAAAATCTGTACTTGCACCTGTGGATGTGCCTAGAACAAGAACATTGGCCCCGGGGATTCCAAATTGGTCGGCTGCTGAAACTACTGTCCCAGTTAAGGTGTAGTTTTCTTGCGCAATAATTACAATACTGCTGCAGAGCATCATGATTAAAGTTAGCTTCGTTTTTAAATTCATAATGTAATTTTTAAGTTTTTATTTGTTAGCAAATGATAGGAACTTAAAAAGACCGTTTATCGTTAAATAATAAAACTAATTAGTATTTTCGCGACTCATGTTTTAGTTAGCTACTACGTGTATTATTACTTCACTCCAAAGAAGTAGTTGTTAAAAGGATAGGTGTCAGCCTGTCCTTTTTTTGTGGGTATTTCTCGGTAAATTAAATTGGTTTACCAGATTGGTTTACCAAATATATTAATTATTTATTAATACGCAAATTATTAGGTGTTTTTTTGCGATTATTCCATAAAATCCTCTCGAATAGGACTAAATACGTCAATTAAAACCCCAGATTTTCTGCAAATGGCTCCGTGAAGTACATGTGGTGGAATATAAAAGGCATCTCCTCCTTTCATCATTTTAGTTTCATCACCAATGGTTAGCTCGAATTCACCGCTAACTACATAAGTGACCTGAGAATGGTAATGCTCATGCATAGGGCCTACACCTCCCTTATCAAAGTGTACATTAACCAACATGATTTTATCATCGTAGGCCATAATTTTTCTTTTCACGCCTTCGCCAACTACTTCCCACTCAATCTCATCTCCTAATAAAAATTCTTTACTTGATCCAAATGATTTCATAGTATACTCTGTTTTTGTAATTAGTATTAATTTTATTCTTAATTGCTTTCACTAAGTTTATTGCTGTGGCACCCCGGGTCCAACTGTAGCCTCTCTAAACCATACTTCAGTGTAAGAACCATTTTCATACTGCTTGGCAATATCACCTCCATAAATTTCTGCTCCTGCACACCAAACCATATTTGTTTCGGGAGATTTTCCATTGGTCTGATTATAGGCCCCTTGTTTAAAGTAAATTAACTCCCCGCTATATGCCGTAGGACGTTCGCTTCCATCCTGCCCTATAGGCACAAATAATTTCTTAACTTGATTTGGAATGTCTGATGGATTTACATACTGAGATCTAACCAGATTCTTGGTAAATGTTTTTGTTTTATGGCCTTCACTTGTAAAAGTGAGATACATAATGCCATTATAAACATTTACTTCATAACTAAATTCTTCGCCCAATACAATCCCATCCTTGGGTTCAGCAGGAAATTCATTTTTGCTTTTGCCAATGACAGACATATCATGTCCCCATACGGCAGTTGAATAATCCCACCTACCGGAATTATCTTCGCCTGCTGTGTTGATTTCATAATTCCAAAAGACAGAGCCTTTATCCTGTCCTGGGAATTTCTTGTAAAATATTTTTAGAGGTTCGTTTTCGTGACCTTCGCCACTATGGATTTGCCCAACCACAACAGAGTAAGAAGCAGCAACGCTTGCATCGCCAGAAATGGAGACTTGCATGACCTTGCAGGTACCTGTTAACCTACCTCCCTCTTCTGGTGTCCAATCTCTTTTTTCGTGTAACTCTGTTCTGGTATTGCCCGAGTTTTTTGAGGTGACACCAGAATTTGGCGTTTTATAGACCACCCAACGCCTAGTGCCATCGATTACAGTGTAGAAAAAGTCCTTGTGCTCAAACTCATTAAGATCTTCTACCGTTGTTCCATCTCCCATCAATATTTTAAATTTATCCATAAACGGAATTACCTCATCGGGATAAACGGTCTTTGCAGCCAAACCATCATTGGCCTCAAAATATCCTGAATTAGATATAGCATCATCACTAATCTCGATACTTGCTGACTTAAACCAAACTTCAGCATAATTACCATCTGCATATTGTTCTTTGATATCTCCACCGTGGGTTTCGGCTCCAGAACACCAAACCATGTTTACTTTAGGGTCCTTACCGTTTGTTTGGTTATAACAACCTAATTTGAAAAAGAGACCTTCCTCAGCATAGGCATTTGTAGTTTCAACCCCATCTTGGCCTATTGGCATAAATAATTGTTTGACCTGTTCTGGAATATTCTTGCGCTGAGCATATTCAGAAGAAATGAGGTTCTTAGTAAAAGTTTTAGTGTCGTGGCCTTCACTAGTAAAGCTTAGATGCATGATACCATCCTTAATCTCTACTTCATAGCTAAATGCTTCCCCTATGGCAATTCCGTCCTTTGGTTCTGGTGGATAAGTATTTTCTTCATTACCAACTACGGAAAAGTCATAGCCCCAAACAGGATAAGAATAATCCCATCTTTTAGAATTATCTTCTCCTGCAGTATTGATTTCATAATTCCAAAAGACCGAGCCTTTAGTATGACCAGGAAATTTTTTGTAAAATATTTTAAGAGGTTCATTTTCATGTCCATCGGCGCTGTGAATCTGTCCTACAACTACCGAGTACGTTGCCGCAACGCGAGCATCCCCAGTGCTTGAAACATTCATCACCTTAAGGGTAGCGTTCATTTTAGCATCGTTTGTGGGCAACCATTTTTTTAGTTGAGCCAGCTCGGTTCTTGTGTTGTTTGAAGTACCGTGGGTATTCCCAGCATTGGGGCTTTTAAATACTACCCATTCTTCGGTACCATCATTTGCGGTATAAAAGAAATTTTCGTTTTCGTAGCTTGTAGCCGGACCTGCATTGGTTCCATCACCCAAGATTAAGTTCCAATGTTGAAAAAATGGTATAACCTCATTTGCTTTAGCACGCATGACTCCCTCCTCTGTATCGTGAACTGAAGTTTGCTTCTTGTTCTCCACACAGCCCCAAAAAAGGAACAGAGCACTTGTGACAAAAAGTAAATAAGTAGAAACAGAATTAGATTTTCTTAAACGCATAATTAAATATTATATAATTGGTTTACCAGTTTGGTTTACCAAATATATAGATATAAATCGAATGCGCAAATTTTTCTTGTAGAATCTTTTCTTCGGGTTCTACACTATAATACAATAAGTTAGGATCATTCCTTTACAACTGCTATGTTTAATCTCACTTTAATATAGAAGCGAGGGAAAGGATTAAATCCACACTCAAGATGGCATAGAATCAGCTATATTGCTTAATTTTCTCTTAACCATTTAAAAACAATGAAACTTAAAAAAAGATGGAAAAACTACCAGACTTATAACAATCCTAAAATGACTGTACAGTCATTTTAGAATTAAGGTATTTAATTGTATAATTATATCAAGATTTATTTAATAAGCCGTATCGTTTTATTTTAGAACGGGTCGAAAGTTAGGTTATAACGTAGTTATAGCGTGGTTATAGTGTGGTTATAGCGTGGTTATAGCGTGGTTATAGCGTGGTTATAGCGTGGTTATAGCGTGAATATAATATACTTATCTTATCTATAGTACAACTATAATGCCTGTCTAATTCAGTTTAATTTGGGTAAAATTTGGGCCAATTTCAGCTTCAAATAATTAACTATCTTTAATTCCAATAAACACCAACAAAATTCCTTTTCAGAAAGAAGCATATAAGGCGGTTTCCATCAAGATAGATTGCTTTACACCCAACGCATTTAATTAAAAAAGAAATATGAAAAAACTATACATTATCTTACTCCTAACGCTTTTCTCCTCCCTTTTTACAAATCATGCCTTTGCACAATGTGAAGGCATCGATCTTGCCAGTCTTACCAATCCTGGCCCTTTTGAAGTAGCAACGCTCACCGAGGCAGATGGAATTCGCAATGGTCCAGACTATTTAGGCGCCACCCTCTACTATCCTACCAATGGCACTCCGCCTTACGCGAGTATTGCCATTGTACCCGGATTTTCAGCGCTTCCTTCCAGTGTTCAAGAATGGGGCCCATTCTATGCCTCCCACGGAATTGTAACCATTATTATTGGCACTAATTCTCTATTTGAGTTTCCAGAGGACCGTGCCTATGCACTTTTAGATGCCCTAGAAACTATCAGGCAGGAAAATGTTAGAGTTTCATCTCCTCTTGAAGGAGCACTTAACTTGGACCAATTGGCCGTAAGTGGCTGGTCTATGGGTGGTGGTGGTGCGCAAAGAGCCGCTGTACTCGATAATACCGTTGCTGGCGTTGTTGCCCTATGTCCTTGGCTGCCTAACCCTGAGCTCAACCATCAAAGCCCTGTACTAATATTTAGTGGTGAGAACGATCCCACAGCCCCTCCCGCGCAGCATGCGAATATTCATTATAATGTAACACCAAATACTACCGACAAACTACTCTTTGAAGTTGCCAATGGCAATCATTCTGTTGCCAACACCCCCAATGGTGGAGACGGCGCCGTTGGAAAAATAGCCCTGTCGTGGCTTAAACTATATGTAGAAGAAAATGATTGTTATTGTCCCTTACTTACAGACGAACTCTTAGTAGATCCTCCCGCTGCATCCAATGTAGAGCAGGACTTCGAATGTGAATTATTAGGAGTCAATACGCAGGAATTAGCCATAGGCCATTATCCCAATCCAACCAATGACATTGTCAATATAGAAATTAATGAAGACGTTCATTACGAGCTTATTTCACCCTTAGGACAACGTGTATTGGAAGGCAATCTAACTGGCAATAACAAGCAAATTGACTTGTCACAATTTCCAGCAAGCATGTATTTTTTAAACATTGAAGGTCAAGTTATTAAACTTATTAAGTCCAATTAATTAGTTATCTTTAAGTCTAAAAAACAAGGACTTAGCTGTCTTTTGCGTCTCAGCTTGCCTTAGTCGCACTAAAACCATAACTAAAAAGGTAATTATACCAAATCATGAAGATCGCGCTTTTATCAGTATTACTTTTGATAGGCTTCTCGAGTTATGCTCAAGACGATAGACTTTTTGAACAACCCTGGTATTTACACGATTTAATTATAGAAGGACAAAGCAATGTGCCACCCGTAAATAGTGAATTAGATTATGTCCTTTTAACATTTACACTGCCCCTCGAATTTCATACCGCAATTTGCAATGGTACAAATGGCTACGGAGTTCTTAATTTCAATGGAACAACAGAGTTTAGCTTTATCGGTCCTATGGTTTGGTTGGCGGGTGCTTGTACCATCAATGAGAATATGATGTTCACCAATATGTATCAGGGCTACTGGAGTGATACATCTTCAGAATCTGTCCAATATGAAATCATGGATAATGGACAGGACAGAATGTTAACCGTAACCGCCTTCAACGGAGATCAGGCAATCTATGGCAATGCGGTTTTATCCACTCCTGAAAACAAAACTGCACACTTACAGCTGTATCCAAATCCCGTTACCGATATTCTAAATCTAATCCATACAGAAGCTATCGATGTGCTTCAGATAACTATCTATGATTTTCTCGGAAGGAAGGTTTTGCTTAAAGAAAATGACTTCTCTCAAATAGATCTTGGAAACCTAAAGGCTGGTATGTATTTTATTTCAGTTGAAACTACTGAAAACGAAATAGTAGTCAGAAGAATCATTAAAAACTGAGGTAGGCGGCGTATAATACAAATTTACTAAGACCCTCATAAGCATTAAATTGAGTAAAATTATGGACAAAGCATTGCAAACAATGATTAACAATATGCCCGAAAAAACCGGGAAATCATTAGATGAATGGAAATCGGTTCTCAAAACCAAATCTTTTACCAAGCATTCTGAAGCAGTAAATTTTCTTAAAAAGGAACACAATGTAACTCACGGATTTGCCAATACCATAGTTACACTTTCAAAAGAAGATAACAGTACTCCAACCGATCTTGTTAAAGACCAATACAAAGGAAAAGAAGAGTTGCTCCCAATTTATGAGAGCCTATTAACCATTGTCAAAGCTTTTGGTAAAGACGTCACCCTTACTCCAAAAAAGACAAGCGTAAGTATAATTAGAAAGAAACAATTCGCTTTAATAAAGCCTGCAACCAAAACTAGAATTGATCTAGGATTAAAGTTGAAAGACAAACCACTTACCCAAAGACTTGAAAATTCTGGCCCCTTTGGTACTATGTGTACGCACCGAGTAAAATTATCTACTCTTAATGAAGTTGACAAAGAGTTAATAGATTGGCTAAAAGAAGCATATCAAAAAGCAGATTAAAACAAAGGCCTTCAAAGTATAACAAACCCTTATTTCTCACTAAAGAGAACCGCCCATATTATTTCCAAATACTTAGGATTCATGTATCTTGCGACCTATATAAAAGTGGGATGTATGGAAGCAACTAATATGCGAAATTATATTAAAGAGGTACTAAAAAATATGCCAACCGGCTGGTTGCAAACTACAACACATCGTCTCGATATTTATGATGAAAAACTGGCTAAAACACAGTTTTTAGAGCAGTTCGAAATCCTATTCAATAACAATAATTCTGAAACATCGGCACTCCAAGAATTACCCACTGCCTACGACTATATTCGCTTAGGGCATCCCCTATCCTGTGTTCTAGAATGGGGCATTGCGAACTTGCAGCAACTAGATGCAAAGAACGTTATTAGTTTTTCTTCAAACACAATTCCTGTGTTGGCAATTCTAAGAAAGAATCTAATAGACGCTAAACCCACCCAAATTCTTTATACAGGCGAATTACCTACATTCTTTGATGCGGAAGTACTACGTGCTGTTTACGGTTATACTTTCGAATTACAACAAGTTGCGAACGCTTCGGCTATCCCAGCCTTCGACGGCAGCACCATTTTCCTATCACCTGAAGATGAAATTTCAACTACTGAGCTCATCCCTGCTATCGACTTTCTTATCAGTGTGCATCCGCAACTCGGAAGTGTTCTAGTAGTAAATGGCACAGAAAATGAAGCCTATATTTCAGAAATACAACACGTACGAAGAAGAGAGACCATTGCAATGACGCCGGCCAATTGCCTGATAGCTTTAAAGTCGCTTACTACTCAATCTGCCTTTGTTCTTAAGGAAACCACCCTCACTTCAGACAAAGCGGCTGTCTTAGATTCCATTACAACCATTACTGGCACCACTACAAAGCCTTTCGTGGGTTCTAGCGGACTATCTATTCAATATGCAATTATGATGGGCCTCGTTGATGATGCGCTCGAAAATCATAAAGGAAAGGCCATTAAGTTTATTGTTCCGCCAAATTGCTATGGGGGTACAAACGATCAGGCGAGACGTGTTGCTGCCTGCATTGACAATGTAGAAGTGGTAGATTTACCTGTGGATGGTGATAACGATATGGTGCAAAGCATCGATACTATTTTAACTAAAATTGCTGACGAAGATGCAATTCCCTACATCATTGCCGAAATCCCAACCAATCCCAGAGTTGAAGTTCCAGATTTAATACAATTAAAAGCGGTTTTAAGCAAGGCACGTACTACGGCAACAGCCCAAATGGCGATTGCTCCCGTCTTTATTTTAGATCAAACCTTTTGTCCAAATGTTCACTTCTTAGGGGAAGGTGAAATACTTTCTACGGTGCGTACCATTTCCTATGTAAGTGGCTCGAAATTCCCAAGCGGCGGACAATGCACCGCTGGCTATGTTGTAGGAAATACAAAAACGGAAGGCTTGATGGGGAAAATTGAGAAGCATCTACTCCTTTGCGATAATGAAGCGACCGCACTTCAGTATGAAATATTAGCTAGACAATTGCCTTCCATGATTCAAAGAATTAAGAATGCTTATATCAACACACGTGAATTTGTAAACTTCATCAAGGAAACCTTACCATCGGCGAAAATCAATTTTGTTTCAGACCAATTAGCGGCGCAAGGATTTACACCCTCTGTGTTTTCATTAGATCTTCCTACAAAAGGGAATACCGCCGAAGAAAAAGAGACCTATAAAAGAGCACTGAATCTTAAGTTAATCAATTTAATGATTTCAGAAATCCCCAACCAAAGCAAGTACTGTGTGAGTTATGGGCAGTTACACGGTTGTTATTGGACGATTCCTGCAACCTCTACCCAAGGGACAACCAAAGAAGGTGACAAAGATTATATTATCCGTGCATCACTTTCTCCCGATATGGATCTTGAGCTTCATAAGAAAGTCTTTTTAGATTTTACTGAAACTATTTAAAACGTTTGTAAGTCTTTCTCAAAGCATTGAGAATGGGGCGTAATTTTTAAATTACTTCGGAATATACCTTGCGAATAATTAACTATCTTGGTTTCTAATAAACTCGAACCAACCTGCCTTTCTCATTCATAGGCGGTTGCGACACAATTAGAAAATCACACCTATGAAACCATTCTTATATTTTAGTCTCCTATCCTTATTTTCATTCTACGCCTGCAATGATTGTAAAACGAGTTCTCAAGATGCTAGTACTGCAATCGACACCCAGGTCCAAAGCAAGACAATAGTGGATTTGTCCCACGCATATTCCCATGAGACTATCTATTGGGTAACTGCCAAGGAATTCCAATTGGATACCGTTTTTAAAGGACAAACAGATAAGGGGTTTTATTATTCCGCCAACAATTTTAGTTCGGCAGAACACGGTGGGACTCATATTGATGCGCCTATTCATTTTGCTGAAAACGGACAATCTGTAGATGAGATTCCGCTCGAAAAGCTAATTGGCCCTGCTATAAAAATTAATGTTTCGTCAAGAGCACTTTCTAATAACGATTACCTAATAAGCACTGACGATTTAATTGCTTGGGAAACACAAGAAAATACAAAAATCCCAGAGGGGAGCATAGTGTTATTACAAACGGGTTTTTCAACCTACTACCCCAATAAGGTTAAATATCTAGGTACCGATGAACGGGGAGAACAGGCCGTCGAAAAGCTTCATTTCCCGGGACTTTCGGGAGAAGCGGCAAAGTGGTTAGTAGAGCAACGAAATATCAACGCTATCGGAATTGACACCCCAAGTATTGATTATGGTCAGTCTGAATACTTCGAAAGCCATGTAATATTGCTTTCAGAAGACATTCCCGCCTTTGAAAACCTAACCAATCTCGATAAGTTACCAAGTAGCGGATTTGAAATAATTGCCCTTCCTATGAAGATTCTAGGAGGAAGTGGGGCGCCATTGCGCATAGTGGCAATTATTACTAATTAACAATCACCACTTGCTACAATGTATAATACTAAATAAGACCTTAATCTTCTCTAGGCAAACGTGAATCCCGCTGTGCAATCTGATAAACAAGTGCTGCAATTACGGTAGCATTAATCATCATATCGCGCTCTGGAACGTATTCTAGAGCATCCAAATTAGTATGGTGTGTTACAGTACTATAGTTTAATTTATCTTGGATTATCTGAAATCCAGGGATTTTATAATAATCGAAAACATCGTGGTCTGTAAAATCTGTATTTTGAATGGTAAGATTATTAACGTCCAAATGCGCATAGGGCGCTAACATCTCTTCAAAAATAGGCCGTACTGCCTCGTTTCCTTGCATATAGATGCCTCGCATTTGTCCCGCACCATTATCCATATTTAAATAGGCTGAAATTAGTTCAAACTCCTTTTTCCGACTCGTTTCTTTTACCTTACCGTAGTGCTTTTCTGCATAAGCCATAGAACCTACAAATGCTTGTTCCTCTCCTCCCCAAAGGGCAATTCTTATAGTTCGTTTTGGTTTTAATCCGGACGCCTTCATAATTCGCATAGCCTCCATCATCACAGCAGAACCTGCACCATTATCTGTAGCTCCAGAGGCCGCATGCCAAGAGTCAAAGTGTGCACCAATCATTACAACTTCGTCTTTTAATTTTGGATCTGAGCCCGTAATCTCACCTATAATATTTACATTGTTTTTAGGATTTAGATACAATTCAGAATCTAAATGAAATTTAATTTTAGGGCTAATATCTCGTCCAATCAAGCGTTGTAATTTTCCGAAGCTCTCTGGAGAAATTGCAAAAAATGGAACTGGTTTTGCATCACTTTCTCTAAAATTATAAGTACCGCTTGGATGAATAACCCCAGGGAAAAAAGGAGTAGTTCCCAAAACACTTAAAGCACCTTCTGCTTTTAAAAAGGCAAAAAAGGCATCATCTTGTCGCACCATACTATTGAATAACATATCCAAATTACCAATGATATCCAAATCTCCAGCATTATGGCTTAAAGCATTTTTGGGTGCAGGTACAATCGATTTTTCAGCTTCTTCGATTTGATCTGTAGTAAAGCGTGTGGAAAGTGGTTCGAATAACATATTTGGTTCTGGAGCAGCTCCCATCAGTATGGACTTTCCTTGTAATTTCCCACTCCATTGTTTTTTTACTTGTTCTAAATCGGAATGATTTTCAATCCAAATTAAATCTCCTATTTGTACCCCATTAGAACTTTCTGTCCAGGCATACGGATAGGCCTGTATTTTCATATAGGCGGGTGAAGTCATTTCTACATTAAATGATTTTACTTCCCACCCCATACAATCATCACAATAATTTTCGAAATACACCTTATCCATTCCCCATGTTTCCATGGTATTCTTTGCCCATTCGGCAGCTGTATAATATTGATTTGTTCCTGCTAATCGGGGCCCATAAACATCCGACAAGTCAGTAATTAGACTCATAACTTGTGATTTCTGAAAGCCTTCAGTATTAATTTTAGCAAGAGCCTGAGATTTTGTCTGACTTATACCAGTGAATCCTATAAATAGGAATGCAGTAATAAAAATTTTAGAAATGATTTTCATAATATAAATATTGATTAGTTGGTTACAATGTAATAAAATAATGAATAACTAAAGCAGGTCGAGGTATAAAGGAAACGTTTAGTAGTTTCCTAATGAGAATTCTTATTTACTTTTACAAAACATTTCTTAATTTCTGACTAATTAGAACAATTTTATTAAGATATATTTTTAATTGTTAGGATTCCTTACTATATTTGTTTCGCAACATTGCAATAACTTAAATTTTATACTATGAGTAAATCAATTTTTTATCACGCCGGATGTCCAGTATGTGTTAGCGCTGAGCACGACATCATTAATCTTGTTGGGGAACATAATGTAGAAGTAGTAAACATTGGTGAGGACAGATCCCGTATTTCTGAAGCCGAAAAGGCAGGAGTTAAATCGGTTCCCGCCTTGGTAACCTCTAATGGTAACACTCTTCATATTAATTTTGGAGCTTCAATGGCAGATGTAAAAGGTTAATTTTTAACTTCTAAAGTTAGGACTCCTAATGTAACTCTTAAAAACAAATGAAGAAATTCCAATTAGTGATAAGCGTACTATTCCTTGGGACTTCTTTGAGATCAATCTAATGTAAAGCAATAATTATGAAAATATCTGTATGGGACACTTACGTAAAGCGTAAAGATGGTATGCTAATGCACTTTGATATCTTAGTGCCACAAGAAGTAAACGATGAACAAACAGTCTTCGATTATGGAGATGCCTATTTGAAGACTAAAAATCTTGAATTCATTAATTTGAATGCCGAAAAATGTCAGTTTTGTCATATTGAACAAGCTTCAGATAGCATTCAAAAGGAGATTCAAGCAAAAGGGTTTTCGATTATAGAAATGGAAAATTGCAACTAATTTAATTAGGATTACTAACTTAGCCTGTCGAACAAACTTCGGCAGGCATTTTTATGAATAAAAGCGTTTTCAATCCAGAGGATCAACAAAGAAACCTATCCAGTAAGATCATTGCCGGACTCGAACGTATTTCTGAAGTTTTTAAAGTCCTTCTCTGGGAAAAAGCGAAATTAGTTGGCTTGAGTCCTATTCAGATTCAACTGTTAATTTTTATTGCCTATCACAAACAAGAACTGCGCACGGTGAGCCATTTGGCAAAAGAATTTAATATTACCAAACCTACCATAAGCGATGCCATTAAGGTGCTCACTAAAAAAGATCTTATTAAAAAAGACCATTCTTCAAGTGATAATAGGAGCTATTCTATTAGTTTATCCACTTCTGGCGAGGAATTAGTTTCGGAAATACAAGATTTTACAAGTCCGTTAGAAACACAGATTAATAATCTAAAGGAAACTGATTTAGAGGGACTTTTTGAAACCTTAAGTGCGCTTATTTTTAAGCTTAACCAGAATGGAATACTCACGGTACAACGCACCTGTTATGGCTGTAGCTTTTTCAAAAAAAACGAAACTTCCAACTTCTGTAAGCTGCTAGAAAAAGAATTGACAACGAATGACATTCGCTTGGATTGTCCAGAGTTTGTTGAAAAAGTTTAATACAACTTTATATTATATTCTCTTATAACCATCCGCCTTGCTGGTTTTTTAATATATTTATATGCGAAGCGCTCAATGTCCTTCCGCCTAAGTAAAACCTTAAATATTAAGGGAATTGAAGACACTTTAAAAAACAACTATGTACATTAAAAAAACATACAGCACCTATCAAATGGCGGTGTGGACTCGCTTCGAGACATTGTTGTTTTTAATAATAATTGTTCTTTGGGTGGCTGCCTATTATTTTTTCGATCTAGCATGGTTAAAGATTCCGTGGACTCCCTTAGCTTTAATAGGGACCGCTGTGGCCTTTGTAATTGGTTTTCAGAATAACGCCGCTTATGGACGCATTTGGGAAGCTCGAAAAATTTGGGGAGGCATAGTAAATACTTCCAGAACCTTCGGTGTGTTTGTTCAAGATATGGTGAATAATCAGTACGCCGATACTCCAATGAAAGAAGAAGAACTTCAAACGGAAATCAAGGCACTCACCTATCGGCATATTGCATGGATGGTAGCTTTGCGTCATGCGATGCGCGAATCTAAAACTTGGGAGACTACCACAAGTCATAAAACTAATAAGGAATGGGGACATCGTCCACCCGAAAAAGATGCAACCCTTGAAGCAGATATAAAACCATATATTTCTGAAAGTGACTATAACTACACTATGGGCAAAAGCAACAAACAAACCGCCTTGCTTTATTTACAATCGCATCACCTCAACCAACTTAAAGAAAAAGGCGTTGTTTGGGAATTTAGTTTTTTAGAATTAGAAGGAGTTATTCAAGAGCTTTTCACCTTACAAGGCCAAAGTGAACGGATTAAGAATTTCCCGTATCCAAGGCAATTTGCAACGCTTAATCACTTTTTTATGTGGATTTTTGTCCTGCTCCTTCCCCTAGCCATGGTGCCACAATTTGCTGAACTTGGATCTGAAATGCTTCAAGATTCCCCACTAATGGGAAAACTATTTATTTGGCTCTCTATACCATTTTATGTTATAGTTGCTTGGATTTTTCATACCATGGAAAGAATAGGAAGAACAGGAGAGAATCCATTTGAAGGAACCGCTAACGACGTTCCAATCTCTACTATTGCTAGAGGAATTGAAATTGATCTAAGACAAAATTTAGGGGAAGAAAAAGATTCCATTCCCGAGCAATTCCCTATAAAATACAATACCCAATTCTAATGTATATGAAAATAGTAGCCATCGATAAAAGAGAAATATGCTAGGTTTAAAATTGGCTACAGATCCGCGCTGGGTTACCATTGTAGAATCGAATATTGAAGAAATATTAACAGACCATGCCTGGTGTGAGCAAAAGGCTGCCACCAATGCAATTACTATTATCACGCTCAATTCGGAACATACAGATCTAGTAACCGACTTACTTAAATTAGCACAAGAAGAACTCGAACATTTTGAAATGGTGCACGAGATCATCAAAAAACGTGGCTATAAATTAGGTCGTGAGCGCAAAGACCATTATGTAAATCGGTTGTTTCAGTTTACTAGAAATGGTGGAAATAGACAGCAAGCGATGGTTGATAGGCTACTATTTTCAGCAATGATAGAAGCTAGAAGTTGTGAGCGTTTTAAATTGCTTTCAGAAAGAATTAGCGACCCTGAGCTATCTAAATTCTACAGAGAATTAATGATTAGTGAAGCTGGACATTACACTACTTTCTTAGGCTTCGCCCGAAAATATGGAGAAGGAATCGATGTAGAAAAACGCTGGCAAGAACTTATAACATTCGAAGGTGAAATTATAGAAGGTTATGGCAAATCTGAAACTATTCATGGATAACTACTATTTAAAAAGCTATTCAATAAAATTCAAAACACGAAAAAATACTAAACCAGAAAAGATGAAAAACATTTTAACCAGCTTACTTCTCATTGTCCTTTTGTTCAACACTCAAATTGGCGAGGCGCAATCCGTTGCCAGCGATCAGTTACTAACCCTGGACCGAATCTATTCTGATGAATTCCAACAAGAATATGAGCGCAATATTCAGTGGATTGAAAATGGAGCGGCCTATGTAATTATTGAAAAATCATCTGTTATGGAAGACGCAGACGAGTTGGTGCGTTATAATAGTAAAACACAAGAAAAAACTATTTTCGTGGGTGCTGCGAGTCTGCAAGCAAATAACGAATCGCTAGCAATAGAGAGTTTTACACTTTCTCCAGATGGAACCAAGGTTTTAATTTTTACCAATTCTAGTCGGGTATGGAGAACAAATACCAAAGGAGATTATTGGGTGTATGATTTAATTACAAAAACTTTAAAACAGCTGGGAGTGGATTTGGATAGTTCCTCGTTAATGTTTGCTAAATTTTCATCAGATAACAGTTTTGTATCCTATGTCTATAATTTCAACTTATATAAAGAGAACTTTCTAACAAATGAACTAACACAATTAACTTTTGACGGAAGCAGGGATATCATTAATGGAACTTTTGACTGGGTTTATGAAGAGGAGTTTGGTACCCAAGATGGATTTAGAATAAGTCCTAACGATAAATACATTGCCTTTTGGCAGTTGGATGCGACCAATACCAAGACGTTTTATATGATTAATAATACCGATTCAATTTATTCGAAACCTATCCCTGTTCAATATCCGAAAGTGGGAGAAGATCCTTCGGCAGCTAAAATTGGTCTCGTTGATTTAAATACAAAACAAACTTTATGGATTCCTTTGGAAGGGGGAGAAAAGGAAAATTACATTCCTGGAATTCAATGGGTGCATGAAGATTTGTTATTAATTCAACAAATGAATAGGCATCAAAATAAATTAATTGTTTGGTCCTATAAACCATCAACAAAGGCATTGACCAAAGTGTATACTGAAACTGAAGATACCTGGGTAGATATTGGATATCCAGACATATCTGCTAGTAATTGGGGCGATAACGACCTTCCGCTTATTGAAAAAGACGGCTCATTTCTAAGAATGACCGAGAATGATGCTTGGCGCCATATCTATAAAATTGATATTAGTTCAGGAATGAAAACAATTGTAACTCCGTTTGAATATGACGTAGCATCAATGACTACTGCGACACAGAAGAATGTCTATTATATTGCATCTCCAGATAATAGTACACAACGCTACTTATATGCTACAGATTTAAAAGGAAAAGGTAAATCAAAGAGAATTACACCCGCAAATTTTAGTGGTGTAAACAATTACAATGTTTCTCCAAACGGAGACTATGCCGTGCATACCCATCAAAGTGCCAAAGCGGTTAGAACGGTTCGTTTAGTTAGTTTGCCCGATCATAAAACGTTAAAAACATTTGTTGACAACAAGGTCTATTCAGCTAAATTAGAAAGCCTAGCACTACCAGAAGTTACATTTACCAAGGTTACGACGGAAGAGGGAATAGAAATAGACGTGCGAATAATTTTACCTACCGACTTTGATAAAAATAAAAAATATCCCGTACTGTTTCATGTCTATGGAGAACCTTGGGGACAAGTTGCAACAGATACCCAAGTTGGTTCGTGGAATATTATGATGGCTCAAAAAGGCTATGTAATTGTGGATATGGACAATAGAGGAACACCTTGTTTGAAGGGAAGCGCTTGGCGTAAAAGTATTTATAGAAAGATAGGTTTAATCAACACACGGGACCAAGCTCTTGCAGCCAAGGAACTATTAAAACTTGACTATTTAGATAACAATCGCACTTCCGTTTGGGGTTGGAGTGGTGGTGGATCCATGACGCTTAATCTATTGTTTCAGTTTCCAGAAATTTATGGCACCGGTGTCGCCATTGCTGCGGTATCCAATCAACTTCTTTATGACAATATTTATCAAGAACGCTATATGGGACTTCCACAAGAAAATGAAGAAGACTTTATAAACGGATCACCTATGACCTATGCGAAAAACTTAGAGGGAAACTTATTAATTATCCATGGTACTGGAGATGATAATGTGCATTACCAGAGTATGGAAGTAATGATTAATAAATTGATAGAAGAAAACAAAGAGTTTCAAATGATGGCGTATCCAAATAGATCTCACGGAATTTATGAAGGGAAGAATACGCGAAAACACTTATTTACGTTGATAACCAACTATATTTTAAAGAACGTGCCAACGAATTAAAGATGAACTTACACTAATATTATTTTTAAAATTTTAGCGTATCAAATAAAAACTTCCTAAGTTTGTCGTCTATAAAACAAGAAATGGTTTTTACAAAATTACATCAACATCATTTTCATATTTGCTCTCAGGCGAACAGGAAATGATATAAATAATTTAAAAATATTTCAAAACCCGTCTGTGTAAATCAGGCGGGTTTTTTGTTTTAAGGCTTCAAGGTTTACTCAGATTAAAATTAAAACAATGAGTAAACTAAAAATTGCGGTTCAAAAAAGTGGACGCCTACACGATGATTCTTTAAAACTTTTAAAAAATTGTGGTATTGCTGTTGAAAATGGTAATGATCAACTCAAGGTTAGCCCCTACAATTTTCCAATTGAAATACTATATTTAAGAAATTCAGACATTCCGCAATATCTGGAAGATGGTGTTGTTGATATTGCGATTATTGGAGAAAACCTGCTTATCGAAAAGCAGAAGCGAGTTCAAGTTATTGAAAAACTTGGATTCTCAAAATGCAAGGTATCACTTGCAGTGCCTAAGGATATAAAGGACAATTCACTTAATTATTTCCAAGGAAAAAAAATTGCAACCTCCTATCCTAATACACTTGCTGAATTTCTAAAAAAGAATAATATCCACGCAGAAATCCATACTATTTCTGGTTCGGTAGAAATCGCTCCAAACATTGGACTCGCAGATGGTATATGTGATATTGTGAGCTCTGGAAGCACGCTATTTAAAAATGGTTTGAGAGAAACTCAGACACTCCTTAATTCTGAAGCTGTTCTTGTAAAATCTTTAAGCTTAAATTCTGAAAAAGAGCAAATACTTGACAAGCTTTTGTTTCGAATAAAAGCAGTTCTAAGAGCAAAGAACACCAAGTATATCTTAATGAATGTGCCCGAATCCAAAATAAAAGAAGTAAGTGCTATACTTCCTGTACTAAAAAGCCCTACAGTACTTCCTCTTGCTGAAAAAGGCTGGTGCTCTCTTCACAGCGTTATAGATCAAGATGAGTTTTGGAATGTGATCGACGCTTTAAAATTGGCTGGTGCCGAAGGAATCCTTATTTGTCCAATTGAAAAAATGGTGATATGATGAACATATTCAAGAATCCTAAAACCGAAACATGGGCAACATTAGCACAACGACCGCAGTTCGAAAAAGAAGAACTGGACAAGCTAGTGCGTTTTATTCTTTCAGATGTAAAAAAAAATCGAGACAAGGCTCTTTTAAAATATACCGAAAAGTTTGATGGAATAAAATTACAGGATATCAAGGTTTCGGCTTCAGAAATTAAAAATGCATCAGCAATGATTTCCGAAGAATTGAAAAAGGCAATAGGTCTTGCACAAAATAATATTGAAAAATTTCACGCATCTCAAATCATTGAAGAACAAACAATAGAAACTTCTAAAGGAGTTAAGTGTTGGCGTAAAAGTGTTGGTATTGAAAAAGTCGGGCTTTATATCCCTGGAGGTTCTGCCCCGCTGTTCTCGACAATACTAATGCTTGGAATTCCCGCGAAACTTGCTGGATGTAAAGAGATTGTTCTGTGTACTCCTCCAAATAAAAACGGAGAAATAAATCCAAGTATTTTATATACAGCCAACCTAATTGGTATTTCAAAGATTTACAAGGCTGGTGGAGCACAAGCTATCGCAGCTATGACCTACGGAACAGAGTCGATTCCAAAAGTTTACAAAATTTTTGGGCCAGGAAATCAATTTGTGACTAAGGCGAAGGAATTTGTGCAAATAGATGGTGTGGCCATTGATATGCCTGCTGGACCGAGTGAGGTACTTGTTATTGCGGATTCTACATCAATTCCTGAGTTTGTTGCTTCCGACTTACTGTCTCAAGCAGAACACGGTTCGGATAGTCAGGTGATATTACTTTCAGATAATGAATTGGTACTTAAACTAACTTTAAATGCATTGACAAAACAATTGGATACTTTACCAAGAAAAGAAATTGCTAAGAAGGCGATCGCAAACAGTAAGGCAATTCTTTATAACACTATGAAAGAGTGTCTTGATTTTAGTAATTATTATGCACCAGAACATCTAATAATTGCTTCGGAAAAGGCTTCAAGTTTAATTGGTCAAGTTACCAATGCTGGTTCCGTGTTTTTAGGAAACTACAGCTGTGAGAGTGCTGGTGATTATGCAAGTGGTACCAATCATACACTGCCAACAAACGGCTATGCCAAAAGTTATAGCGGTGTTTCATTAGAGAGTTTTCAGAAAAAAATCACCTTTCAAGAATTGAGTGCGGAAGGATTAAAGCGTATTGGTCCTTCAATAGAGTTAATGGCCGAAGCTGAGGGATTATTAGCTCATAAAAATGCCGTTACCATAAGATTAAAAGAAATTGAAAATGATTAGCATTCAAAATTTACTTAGGAAAAACATTGCTTCGCTTCTACCCTATTCAAGTGCGCGAGATGATTTTGATGGGACAGATGGAGTATTCTTGGATGCCAACGAGAACCCGTTTGGCACCTTGAATCGCTATCCAGATCCGTATCAGAAGCAATTAAAAAAAGAGCTCGCAAAGTTCAAAAAAGTGAGTGCAAAAAACATTTTTATTGGAAATGGAAGCGACGAAGTCATTGATTTAGCATTTAGAATATTCTGCGAGCCTGGACGAGATAAAGCACTAACCTTCACTCCTACTTATGGAATGTATGATGTTTCAGCGGCTATAAATGATGTTGAATTATTGAAAACCCCTTTGAATTCAGAATTCAATATTGATATCAATGATGATTTTTTGCAAATTGAAAGTTTAAAACTGATTTTCATTTGTTCTCCGAACAACCCTACAGGTAATTTAATTGATACTAGAAGTATCGAAAAACTGCTATCTAATTTTAACGGAATTGTAATAATAGACGAAGCCTATATTGACTTTTGCGACGCTCCCTCTTGGAATACTTTTTTAAAGGAATTTCCAAATCTTATTGTTTGCCAAACCTTTAGTAAAGCTTGGGGATTGGCGGCTGCCAGAGTAGGTTTTTGTTGTGCTTCGGAAGAAATCATATCGATATTTAACAAAGTGAAACCTCCTTATAACGTGAGTGAGTTAAATCAAAAAACAGCATTGGTGGCACTTAGAAAGCCCAAAGTTTTTCAGAAGAATATTGAAATTATTAAAGATGAGAAACTAAAGTTAATTCTGGAACTTAACAAGATTGATCAAGTAATAAAAATATACCCGTCCGATGCCAATTTTCTCCTAGTTGAAGTAAAAGATGCAACAGAATTGTATGAAAAACTTATAAAATTAAGAATCATCACACGAAATAGAAATAAGCAAGTTAAAAATTGCCTAAGAATATCGATTGGAACACCAATAGAAAACACACAGCTTTTAAATGCGCTAAAAAACAAATAAGATGAAAAAAGTATTATTTATTGATAGAGACGGAACCCTTGTGATTGAACCTCCTATTGACTATCAACTTGATAGTTTAGAAAAACTGGAGTTTTATCCTGGAGTTTTTCAATGGCTTTCTAGAATATCGCAAGAGTTGGACTATGAATTAGTGATGGTTACAAACCAAGATGGTTTAGGAACGTCTTCTTTCCCTAAGGAAACATTCTGGCCAGTGCAAAACAAGATAATTGAGGCTTTTAAAAATGAAGGGGTAGAATTTTCGGAAATATTAATAGATAAAAGTTTTCCAGAAGACAATGCCGACACAAGAAAGCCCAGAACTGGTCTTTTACCTAAGTATATTTATGGTGATTACGACTTAGCAAATTCCTTTGTGATTGGTGACCGCTTAACGGATGTCGAATTGGCAAAAAATTTAAAAAGTCAGGCAATATATATTGGTTCTGAAAATCCTGATGAAGTGGTCTTATCAACAACTAAATGGGCAGAAATATATCGATATTTAAAATCGAAACCCAGAATTACCACTGTTGCTAGAATTACCAATGAAACCAATATTCTTATAAAGATAAATCTGGACGGATCTGGGCAAAGCTCCATTTCTACGGGGCTTGGATTTTTTGATCATATGTTGGAGCAAATTTCCAAACATGGAAATTTAGATCTCGAAATATCGGTTAAAGGAGATTTAGAGATAGACGAACATCACACAATTGAGGACGTAGCTTTGAGTTTGGGAGAAGCATTTAAAAAGGCTCTTGGCTCGAAAAAGGGAATTGAACGATATGGCTTTTTATTGCCAATGGATGACTGTCTTGCTCAAGTTGGAATTGATTTTGGAGGTAGGCCTTGGTTAGTTTGGGAAGCTGATTTTAAACGCGAGTTGATCGGAGAAATGCCAACAGAACTCTTTATACACTTTTTTAAATCTTTTAGCGATGCGGCCAAATGCAATTTAAACATCAAGGCTGAAGGAGAAAACGAACATCACAAGATAGAAGCCATATTTAAAGCATTTGCAAAAGCAATAAAAATGGCGGTGCAAAAGACAGAAAACTATTCGATCCCAAGTACAAAAGGAACTCTATGATTGCTATAATTAAATACAATGCTGGAAATATATATTCTGTTCAAAACGCCTTATCGAGATTGGGTTTTGATAGTGTAATTACAGATGATCCTGATAAGATTCTTGCTGCCGATAAGGTTATATTTCCTGGTGTGGGAGAAGCAAGTTCTGCTATGAAACACCTAGTTAGAAATGGTTTAGATAAAACTATTGTATCAATTACACAACCCGTGCTAGGGATTTGCTTGGGTTTGCAGTTGATGTGTACATCTTCGGAAGAAGGCATTACACAATGCCTGGGTATTTTCGACTCACAGGTAAAGAAGTTTCCGCCAACAGCTATTGTCCCGCATATGGGTTGGAATAATTTTTCTGAAATTAATGGAGTTCTTCTAAAGAATGTAACACGATCAGGCGATGTGTATTATGTTCATAGTTATTACGCTGAAGTCTGTAAAAACACAACCGCTACGTGTAATTATATTAAACCATTTAGTGCCACAATGCAAAACAAAAACTTTTATGCAACTCAGTTTCATCCTGAAAAATCGGCAGGAATTGGATCGCAAATCCTTAAAAATTTTCTTGAACTATGAGAATAATTCCAGCAATAGATTTAATAGATGGAAAATGTGTGCGATTATCGAAAGGTGATTATAGCACTAAAAAAATCTATAATGAAAATCCGGTCGAAGTCGCAAAGGAGTTTGAAGCTAACGGAATCAAATTCTTGCACCTGGTAGATCTTGACGGCGCAAAATCAAAACATATTGTAAATCATAAAATCCTTGAAAGAATTGCAACTTCCACCCTATTAAAAATAGACTTTGGTGGCGGCCTTAAGTCGGACGAGGATGTAAGAATTGCCTTCGAATCTGGTGCAGGCCAAATTACAGGTGGCAGCATTGCCGCCAAGAATGCAACGTTATTCTTGAATTGGCTGGATACTTATGGAATGGAACGAATTATTCTTGGAGCAGATTGTCACAACAGATTGATTGCGACCAATGGCTGGTTGGAAAAATCTGATGTGGACGTACTAACTTTCATACAGAACTACGAATCTAAAGGGATTCAGCAAGTGATTTGTACTGATATTTCAAAAGACGGAATGTTGGAAGGTGCTTCAAACGAACTTTATTCAGAAATACTGAGCAAAACCAATATTGACCTAATCGCCAGTGGTGGAGTTTCGAGTATTGGCGATCTAGAGGCATTGAAATCAAAAGGATGTAAGGGTGCGATTATTGGCAAGGCCATTTACGAGGGGTATATTTCACTTAAAGAACTTCAGAAATTATGTTAAAAAAAAGAATTATTCCCTGTTTAGATATCAAGGATGGTCGAACGGTTAAGGGAATCAACTTTGAAGACATCCAAGATGCTGGCGATCCTATCTCCTTGGCAAAGAAGTATGTGGTGGAAGGAGCAGATGAGCTTGTTTTTTTGGATATCACTGCAACGATAGAAAAAAGGGAGACTTTAGTGACTTTGGTAAAAAGGATATCGGAAGAAATTAATATTCCCTTCACTGTCGGTGGCGGGATTAATGCCATTGATGATGTGAGAAAATTGCTGAAAGTTGGTGCCGACAAAGTAAGTGTGAATTCTTCGGCAATTAAAAACCCTAGACTCATTGAAAATATTTCGAAGGAATTTGGGAGACAATGTCTTGTAGTGGCGATAGATACCAAATTTGAAAATAATGAATGGATGGTTTATATCAATGGAGGTCGCACACCAACAAATCTCAAAACCCTTGATTGGGCGAAAAAAGCAGAATCGCTAGGAGCAGGTGAAATTCTACTCACTTCTATGAATAACGATGGTACCAAAGCCGGTTTTGCAATTGATATAACCAAGGAAATAAGTGATAGTGTAAATATTCCTGTAATCGCTTCAGGTGGAGCGGGATCGATACAACATTTTAAAGATGTGTTTCAAAAAACCAAGGCTACCGGTGGATTGGCAGCAAGCATTTTTCATTATGGAGAAATACCAATTCCAAGTCTTAAAAGTTATTTAAATACAGAAAAAATAGCTGTGAGGCTAACATAAAATAAAACTATGAAAATTGATTTTACAAAGGGAAACGGATTGGCTCCGGTAATTATTCAGAATAATTTAACCTTACAAATTTTAATGCTAGGGTATATGAATGAAGAAGCATATAACAAAACAATCAAGGAAGGAAAAGTGACTTTTTTTAGTCGGAGTAAAAACAGGCTATGGACCAAAGGCGAAGAATCTGGAAATTTTTTAATCGTTAAAGACATTAAAATTGACTGCGATCAAGACACTTTACTAATAAAGGTTATTCCCAACGGTCCAACCTGCCACAAGAGAACGACCTCTTGCTTTAATGAAGAATCTCCTATAGGATTCATATACGAATTAGAGCAAATCATTAGTGATCGCATTGATGCTAATGATCCTACATCCTACACCAATTCTTTATTTAAAAAAGGAATCAATAAGGTTGCCCAAAAAGTTGGTGAAGAAGCCGTGGAATTAGTTATAGAGGCAAAGGACAATGATGTCAATTTATTTAAAAACGAGGCCGCAGATTTACTTTATCACTATTTAATCCTGCTAAAGGCAAAAGGGTTTAAGATAAAGGATATTGAAAAAACACTTGAGGATCGATCAATGAAAAACCAAGTGATCTGAGTCCTGTTTTAAGCTGTAATTTCAGATTATTGTTAAAGACATCCTAAATACCGTCCAATTTTTGGTTATATTTTTACCTTTATAATACAACAATCAAGAGATTATCATGGCTTTTCATAAATTACTTTTTACTATAGCGGTATTATGCATTTCATTTGTTTCAATTTCTCAGGATCTTACTTTTGAAGAATACAACCCTACTTCTACCCTAGTTGTCCCAGGAAATAATATTAATAAAGCAAAATTCCCTTTTATTGATGTGCATGGACATCAATACAAAATGTCCAGTCAGGATCTATCTCCTGTAATTGCTGCAATGGATACTTTGAATATGGGAATCATGGTAAATTTAAGCGGGCGTTCTGGAAAGGATCTTCAGAAATCGGTTCAAAACATAAAGAAAAACTACCCTAATCGTTTTGTAGTTTTTGCGAATGTGGATTTTGACGGAGTTGGTGAAAAAGGTTGGATTGAAAAAACCGTCGCACAATTAAGAGAAGATATTGAAAATGGTGCCAGAGGTTTGAAGGTTTATAAAAGTTTAGGGCTTCGGGATAAAGACACAAACGGAAACAGAATTGCTGTGGATGATCCTCGTTTAGATCCAATTTGGGCGTTGTGTGGAGAACTAAACGTTCCTGTACTTATTCATACTGCAGACCCTAAGCCCTTTTGGGATCCCTTCGACGCAGATAACGAACGCTGGCTTGAACTCAAGACGAAACCAAGAAGGAAACGTGAGGCTAATGATCCTGCGCCTTTTGAGCAGTTAATCACCGAGCAGCATCATATGTTCAAAAAACATCCCAATACCTGCTTTATAAATGCTCATATGGGGTGGTTTGCAAACGATTTAGGAAAACTTGGTCAACTTCTTGATGAAATGCCTAATATGAATGTGGGAATTGGTGCTATTATTGCCGAATTAGGTAGACAACCACGACAAGCGAAAGCATTTTTTATAAAATACCAAGACCGGATTCTCTTCGGAAAAGACAGTTGGAAACCAGAAGAATTTCCAACCTATTTCAGAGTTTTAGAATCGGCAGACGAATACTTCCCTTATCACAAAAAATACCATGCTTTTTGGGCAATGTATGGGTTGGACTTACCTGATGATGTTCTTAAAAAAGTCTATTATAAAAATGCCTTGCGTATTGTTCCAGGCTTAGATAAAACTTTATTTCCTGAATAGTGTAAATTTGCCACTCATAAAATTTGCCCTCTAGTAGTCAAATCCTTGATAATGCGCAGACTTTTCAAAATTTTTAAAATGGTTATAGGCATCATTGCATCTCTTATTGGAATTATAGTTCTTATTACTTTTATCTTTATGTATTCCTCTCCCGAATTTGGCGCAAAATCTGAGGGAGAACGTCTTAAAAGAATAGAAACTTCTGAAAATTATAAGGATGGTAAGTTTAAGAATCTTACTAAAACAGATGTCTCCGGAAAAATGGAATGGGGACGTACCTTACGTGAGTATATGACCAAAGGTAATAAAGCACCAGATTGGTCTATTCCCGTAAAAAAAATCACTCCTGAAGCTATTGAAAAAACGGAAGATTTTGTCACAAAACTTACTTGGTTTGGGCATTCTGCCATATTTCTCGAACTTGACGGAAAGAAAATATTTATCGACCCTATGCTTGGTCCTGTACCTGCACCACATCCTTTATTGGGAAGTAATCGATTTAATGACACACTTCCTATATCCATAGAGAACCTTCCATACTTAGATGCGGTTATTATCTCTCACGATCATTACGATCATTTGGATTATGGCTCTATTTTGAAATTAAAAGACAAAGTAGCACATTTTTACGTTCCTCTCGGAATTGCAGCACATCTTGAGTCTTGGGGAGTTTCGGCAGAAAGAATAACAGAAATGGATTGGTGGGAATCAACTTCCATCGATGGCATTGATTTAACGGCCGCACCAGCACGACACTTTTCTGGACGTGGTATTCGCGACCGATTTAAAACCCAATGGAGTTCTTGGATTATAAAAGGGAAAACTAGCAATATCTATTTTAGCGGAGATTCGGGTTATGACTCGCATTTTAAGGAAATTGGAGATAAATATGGTCCATTTGATATCGCAATAATGGAATGTGGACAGTATGACGAACAATGGCCGCTAATTCATATGATGCCAGAGGAAACAGTGCAAGCTACTATGGACGTACAAGGGAGACTATTACTGCCAATTCATTGGGGAGCTTTCAAACTAAGTTTGCATAGTTGGACAGATCCAGTAGATCGGGTTTCGAAATCGGCTTCAGAGAAAAACGTGAATCTCACCACGCCCATCATTGGAGAAACCATTGTTATTGGAGAAGTAGCTCCAAGACAAAACTGGTGGCTACATAAATAGAAAAACTATTCTACTGTGAAATACTGCTTAGAAGTAATATAATTTCCATCATTCGTATACCCCTCTAAAATGACTTCGAAAGACCCCATTATATCCGATGTGTAAAAGGTTTGTATTTCACTGTTCGCACTTACTGAAACTATAGGATTCCAATATAACTGATTTCTATAATCTGGAATTCTGCTTGAAGAATCAGCAGCATAATTTGGCCAGTGAATCTGCTTTGGGGCGATTAGACCCTGCAACTCAAATGTTGACATAAAGTCTCCATTTAAATTGGGCTTAAAATCCCCTTTTATGGTCGTGAACGCGATTATCCCACTATAAATTCTAGCACCGTATCGATACGCTTCAGCTAGTACACGAATACTTTTTATCTTAGCCGAATCGTATCCCAAAATTTGCGAAGCATCCTGTACTAACATCCCATCTACTAGGAGTAGCGGTGCAAAAGAACTAAACTGTGCTTTACCTTCTGGGTCATAGGCATCAAAAACAACAAACCGCGTTGCCTCTCCAAATTTACGAGTACCGGCCAAGGTAATCACCTCTACAAATGTTTCTTCAACCGACGGAAAGCGAGTATACTCATCCAAAATATATTCTGTCCCTAAATTTCCAAAAAAGGGAGGGTTTGGAGCTTGTGTCTTAAATTGACTATTATCAGAATTAAAATAGGCATTTTCTATTTGTAATTCGACACTTCGCTGCGCCAACCAAGTTTCAATACTTTTATCTAAAACAACGACCTCCTTTTTATTATTTGCTCCTTTGATGCTTATTTCTTTTGAATCTAAAATCAGTCTATAATCTTTCTTGTTAACAGCTTCAATTTGAAGCAAACAATTTGCTGTTTGATATGATTCATCTACCGAAAAGAAAAAACGTCCCGAAGCATTTGTTTTGGCTATTTTGAAAATAAAATCGGTTCCAGGAATAGTAAGCCCAATTGCAATATTCTCTACTGAAACATTTGAATTAAGAGCTTCAATTTTCCCAGAAATAAGTTCTCCGCGCAATTCAGGAATAAAAAACAACTGCTTGTCATTAGTGAAAGAAGTTGAAACTGTCTCATTTGTCTTAATGACTTGAACCCCATTCATCTTTCGCACCGAAATAGAATAGTTCCCATAACCGGCTGTTTCCAATGTATTGTTTATATTTAAACTAACAAGATCTCTTTTTGAATACGTAGATGCATTTGTTTCAATTGTAACTCCCGAAGCAGTCATCTCTCCTTTGTTTTTTAAAGGTGTAGCTGCTTCAATTCGAGTTATATTGAGGTCATCTTTTGCAACGTCTAAGTTATTTGATTGAAACGAATTAATCACATAGATTTCTTCTTCAGAAAACATATTTTCAGTATTATTTTTTGAAAAGTTCGTATAGGCTATTAAATTATACTTTCCTGTTTTTAAAATCGCTGGGATGAAGAAATCTGCCTGTGCCATTCCATTATCTAATTTAAGCTTATGAGAAAAAACGACGGAATCCTTTTCACTTTTCAGAGCAACATAAACTATTTTGCTTAGGTTACTTTTAGTCTTGGAGGCGGTTAAATTATCTACCTTGTAAAACAACGATTCTCCTGCTAGTAGCAGGTTGCTATTTACAACGAGCCGTGTCGTTTCTTCGGGAAACACATGTGTATTCACCCTGAGCTCTTCCATAGGAATTTGCGCCAACATAGTCAAATTAAAAAATAATAAGGTATAGAAAATATTTCTTTTATTCATAGTCTAGTCTATCCAAAAATCAGGTTTAACATTAGATGAAAACGAAGTACAAACACTGCATTCAGCTTGAACTACGACGTAGATTGGGTGGTTTTCTTCCAAAACTTGATAATTAAAATTTACGAGCAATTGATACAAGATATCACGATCCTCAAGTGGATTATTATAATTTAAAGAAGAACGATTGCAATCGACAAAATAAGGGGGTTGATCTAAGCCAAAATCATCGTTGCTAAAATATATCCTTTTGTAAGCAACGGGTGACACTTCAAAAAAGCCTAACACTTTTTTATTCGCGTTTTCAACGGAAGTCATATTTCCCGCTACATAACCTGGTTGTCCTTGAGACAACAAACTTTCCACATTACCAAGTTCATTAATGATATTGTAAAATGTATAGGCTTCAATACTTTGAGTATACTGTTTCACCAAAATACTGTAGCGCTCTCTAAAAATAGGATTATCCTCGTCAATAAAACGTACTGGAAAATGAAAAACTCGATTGTCTGTTAAATCGGCTGTTGCCGTTTGGATAATTCCTGTAGAGTAATCGGTTGAATAACAAACTGGTTCCGGTTTTCGCTGACTAGTCACAATCTCGTACGTATCTGTACTTGGGTTATAATTAACAACCTCGGCAGACAAAGTTGCTACGTATGGAGTAACAATTTTATACGTTTCTTCATATTCATATCTGAAATACTTTGCATTTCCTGTCAGATCCTGGGTATCTACAAATACAGAAACTCCTTGTTTTCCGCCTTTGGTGTCCAGCTCTGCGTACACTTGATCCATTTCAACTGCTTGTGGCAACACAACGCCGGTAGAAATATAATTTTCGCCAGATTGTGTACTTACTTCTAATGTATAAGCAACATCGGGCTGCGCTTGAAACATTTGATTCGAATAATAATCCCCGGTAGTTCCATCCTCAATAAAGTTATAAGTAGCTCCACCACTACTAACCACTTTAACAACGGCATTGTGTTCCTTTACGCCGCCAGGTTCATTAAGTGGTGATGTTCTAGACAGTTTTACCAATTGAGTTTTCATTTCACTCGTAATTGTGCTTTCAACCACTAAAACATTTTCAAAATCTATGGTCTCTATTTCAAAAGACTCCGTGCAGGAACTCTGTAAAACAGCATAAAGAATTAGAAGTATTATATATATTCTGTTCATTAGGTTAAAACTTAAAGTTATAGGTTATTGTAGGTACTGGTATTGAAAAGATTGAGGTTTTATACGCCTTAATTTCTCCATCTTCATTCACAAAAAATACGGAATACGGATTGTTTCTTCCCAAAACATTATAGACTGAAATATTCACAAAACTATGTGCTAGTTTATTTCGCTTGTGATTTCCTTCAATATTAAAACCAATATCCAATCTGTAATAATCTGGGATTCTAAATTGATTTCTATCACTATACAGTACCTGCTCTTCACCAGCAAATACAAAGCTTCCAATTGGATAGGTTACCGGTCTTCCTGTTTGATACGTAAAATTGGCCGAAACGCTATATCGTTTGGTCAATCTATAATTTGTTACTATTGAAAAATCGTGGGGTTTATCGTAATTCGCAGAAAAATATTCTCCATTGTTTACGCGTTCTTCATTTAACTGGCTATCAAGTTGAATCATCGCTCGGGAATAGCTATACCCAAAATAACCATTCAATCTTCCTTTGGTCTTTTTTATTAGTAATTCGGCACCGTAGGCTTTCCCCTTTCCTTGTAACAACTCAGTTTCCAAGTCTTCATTCAGAATTAATTGCGCACCTATTTTATAATCTAGAAGGTCATTCATCTGTTTATAATAGCCTTCAACACTAAACTCAAGGTCGTGATCTATAACATTTTTAAACAGTCCTATCGAATATTGATCTGCCCTTTGTGGTTCAATGTTCAAATCGGACAGCTTCCAAATATCTGTAGGTGACATGGTAGTATTTGTAGACAATAAATGTAAATACTGAATGGTACGATTATACCCCGCCTTTATTGAAAGATCACTTCCTAGCAAATAACGAGCTGAAAACCTATATTCAGGTCCGCCATAGGTTTTTATAACCTCGTTTTTACCATAATTTCTAACTTCTTCTATGGTATTTTCATTTTTAGGTCTTCCTTCCTCATAAACATTCTGAGTGGCTTCTCCCAGCGCTGCATAGGTAGAATATCGGAGTCCGATATCCAATAATAAATCATCGCTTACGGTAAATGAATCTGCCAAATAAATTGCAGACTCCAGCCCTCGTTCCCGCTGAACCTCCCTTGCCTCTACACTAGAATTTTCGTCCAAAGGATCCATTCTACCTGGGTCAATTCCGTATATTTTACTGCTTATACCATAACTAAATTTATGCTTTTTACTCATTGCATAATTAAAATTGAGCTTCACCTGACTTTCATCAAGCTTATATCCAAACTCAAAATTATCGTTCGCCTCGGCTTCATATCCAATATCATATTTATACTGGCTGTTTACAAAAATTAAATCTGCTTTACTTTTATCATTAAATCGATGATTCCATTTTAATGATATGAGACGATTACTATAGCCAAATACAGAATCTGAAGTAATACTGAATCTATCCTTACTATAATAAAATGTCCCTTGAGCCGAATTATTTTCATTAATGGCATGCTTATATTTCAGAATAACATCATAAAACGAAGCTTCACTATTTTTTAAAGATTCTTCATCCAAATTTTTAAGAATATAGTCTGAATAAGTAGCCCGAACACCAGCAATTACCGAAGCCTTTTCCTTAATAACGGGAAGCTCAATAGCAAGGTTAGCGGTAATTGGACCAATAGAACCCTCTCCCGAAACTTCTTCAGTATTACCAGATTTCGTTTCTATGTCGAACACCGAAGACAATCTCCCTCCATATTCCACTGGAATACTTGCCTTATAAATCTCTAGACTTCCAGTTGTAAACGGATTTACCGCCGAAAAGAATCCTAAAAAATGTGACGGATTATAAAGTACGGCGTCGTCAAGTAATATTAAATTTTGGTCCGCCCTTCCGCCACGTACATTAAATCCACTTGCACCTTCACCAGCCGTTTTTATGCCTGGCAAAGTAGTTGCAACCTTTAATATGTCACGCTCTCCAAGAACTAAAGGAATGGTTTTAATCTCTTCAATATTAATTGTGGTGACTCCTACCACTGCATCTCTCACATTGGTATCCCGTCTAGACTCTACTATTACCTCATCTAATGTTTCCGTATCTTCCTCTAACGATAGATTTAAAGAGCCGTTTCCGTATAAAATAACATCTTGAAAAAGTTGGGCAAAGCCTAATAAATTAGTCTCCAACTGATTTAAACCATAAGGCAATACAATTGAATAATACCCATTCTTATCCGTTACTGCATACCTGGAACCATCTTTGGTAGAGATTGACGCATCTTGGACAGGTTCATTTGTGGTAAAATTTAAAATTCTACCCGTAAGTGTAAAAAACTTATTTTTTGAATTTGCCTTTTGCTTACCTATGGTCACAATAGCCGCTTTTTGAGCGGGTACGTTTGAAGTATATTCTTCTTTAAAAATTGGCGAGTTATTTGGCTCAAAAATTTGCTCTTCATCTTCTTCCTCCTCATTAAACACTCCAGAAGGGAGCTTATCATATACAACACTGTTATTTAACAAAATAACCGTAGCATCCTTTATAAAAAAGTTAATAGTAGTGGCTTCAAAAAGACCATTCAATATTTCGGTTAGACTTTTATTTTCAAAGTTTTTGGTTACAGTCTGATCGTCGAACCAAGATTCTTCAAAAAAGAATGAATAAGCACTTAACGCTTCTATTTCTTTTACAGCCTCCATTAAAGGAGTTTCATTAAAACTAACACTTAGATTTTGATTATTCTGAGCAACCGCAATCTGCAAGGTGAATAAAAAAATGCTGAATACTAAAAAGGTCTTCTTCATAGAAAAAACACTACTATATTTTTAATTAACCGTTTGTACTGTTACCACCATCCAGATATCTGGACAGTTTTAACATGAATACATCTATATCTGACTTATATAAAGAACTATAACTGCTATAAAAGCTGCGTATTTGGGCTTCGTTCTCTGGCATCGCCTTTTGCAAATCCCTAATTGAACGAATCTCATAATATGTATCTTTATAAAATAACAGGTGGAAATTGGCTTGCGTAAAACTGTACTCAATGTCACTTCCAACTATATTTTTTCGTTTCTTTTTTAGCTGCTTAATGTACATATTAAGTGTGTTCCCTAAGTAGAGTACTTCAAAGAAATTGTGGTCTTCAAAATCTAATTTTGTATTTGATAGTTGTACAAATTGGTGAGAATTGATTGAAAAGTGTTCAATTCTTTCGGGTTGAAGCTTCACATTAAAAAGACTTAAATTGTCATTCGATTTTATAATCACATTATCTTCCAAAAGATCATAACGCATTAATACCTTACTGTATAACTGATTACAATAAACGATACTGCCTTCAGTAAATTCAATCTGATTAAAATAACGGTAGGTTTTATCTGTATTGACATACAGATCCCTAAACTCTGTTCCATTAAACAGTCCTGTATTTTCTATTCCAACTATAGCGTCGTATTCCTCATATTTATTATTATCAATACTCTGTTGGGAAAAAGAAAAGAAACACATCCCTAAAAAAAGGGGCAAAATATATTTCATTTTAGCAAAGTTCATATCCTAGGTCAATTAGTTGGGTGCATAAAAATAGAGAAATAGATGATAAGAAAACGAGATGTACTAAGTTTAACATATCTATTTAGTCTGAATTATTGTCAACGCATTAATTATCAATATATAGAATCAAATATTCTATAAAACTATAGATTTAGTAGAGATTTAAAATTCTTCTATTTTAATCTGAAACGAAATAGATACCTTTGTTTATTCTGAAAAAAATATGAAAGCAGCTAGTGTAACAGATATTAAAAAAGAACTTAAACTTCGGTCTACCGAAGAACTCCTAGCGCTTTGCTTACGACTTTCCCGATTTAAAAAGGAAAACAAAGAACTCCTCACCTATCTGTTATTCGAGTCGGAAGACGAAGAGGCATTCATTCGAGGCATCAAAGCACATATGGAGATGCAATTTGAAGAAATAAATACCAACTCCTATTTCTATATAAAAAAGAGCGTTCGTAAGATCTTGCGAGAAATAAAGAAAAACATTCGGTATTCCCAGAATAAAGAAACGGAAGTTGAATTATTGCTTCATTTTTGTACTACCCTTAAAGCGTTCAATCCATCCATTAAAAGGAACGTCACATTAACTAATTTATATAATAGACAGTTAGATTTTATAGAAAAGAAGGTCACGGCCTTACACGAAGACCTTCAGTATGACTATAAAATAGAACTAGAAGAACTCACTTTATGATAACAATTTATCACAACCCACGCTGTAGCAAATCGAGAGAATGCAATGTATTTCTTGAAACTTCCGGAAAAAAAGTTGAAGTCATTAATTATATGGACACACCTTTTACCATTGAAAAACTTACGAAGGTTATTAATATATTGGGAATAAAACCTATCGAATTAGTACGGACCAATGAGGCCCTTTGGAAGGAAAAATTTAAGGGAAGGAAAATGCAGGATAAAAGCTTGATTAAAACAATGATAGCCAATCCAAAACTTATACAACGACCCATTGTAATTAACGGTAAAAAAGGAATAATTGCTAGACCCTTGAGCTTAATTGACAGCATTTTGTAGACTTATGTTTTTTAACAAAAAATTGGCAAGTCAGGTTTAAACCCTGCTTTATTTTCGCAGTCAAAGAATTTAAAAACCCAATGAGACTACCTCTAGCCTTCCTACTCGTCTTACTTTCTAGTTCAATATTTGCCCAGCGTCCTCCACAAGAGGACATTACTATTTCAGGAAGAATTACGGAAGAAGGTAGCAATGTTCCTCTAGAATATGCGACCGTTTCATTTATTGATCAATCGGAAAAAATAATCACGGGTGGTATTACAGATGAAAGTGGAAATTACAAAATTATAGTTCCTTCAGGGGTTTATACCGTTCAGTTCGAATATATCTCTTACAAAACGGAAGCCCTTGCCAAACAGAGGTTATTTAAAAACACAGAAATGCCTACCGTTTCATTGTCAATTGACAGTGAGAGTTTGGATGAAGTAGTGATTCGAGCCGAAACTACCGAAGTTCAAATACGGTTAGATAAAAAAATCTATAACATTGGGAAAGATTTGACAACAGGAGGAGCTACTGTAAGTGATGCGCTTAATGGCGTGCCTTCAGTTACCGTAGATGTTGAAGGAGCGATTAGCTTGCGAGGAAATGAAAATGTTAGAATCCTTATCAACGGAAAGCCCTCCGCCATGGCAGGATTTGGATCAACCGATGCATTAAGACAACTACCGGCAGACGCAATAGATCGTGTTGAAGTTATTACATCACCTTCGGCTAGATACGATGCAGAGGGAACCGCGGGAATATTAAATATTATTCTTCGGAAAGAAAAAACATTGGGTATCAATGGATCCTTTACCGCTAATTATGGTGTACCCTTAAGCAGTGGTTTATCAACAAATATTAATTTACGAACGGATAAATTCAACATTTTTAACACTACTGGACTACAATATAGTAGCGGTCCAGGAAATGCTAAATTCGAAAATCGATATAAATCTGAAGACGTTGTCAATCCTTTATTGATTGAAGACCGAATCTACGACCGTCTTCGAAAAGGGATCAACACCAATCTGGGAATTGAATATTTTTTAACTGAAAAGTCTTCGATTACTGCAACAGGTTTCTTGCGATTTGGAGATAACAAAACTGTAACAACCAATACCACACAAGAATTTGATTCGGCTAATAACCCAGCAATAAATCGAGTAAGAACTGAAACTGAAACTGAAGATGATACCAGTTACCAACTATCCTTAAATTATGAGAATAATTTTAACGAAAAAGGGCATAAACTTACGGCAGATTTGCAATATGAAAACAGCAAGGAAACTGAAAAATCATTAATCGGAGAAACAACCATTTTTCCTACCAGCGACCGGCTATCTTCCGAAGACGTTCTAGCAGATGAAGATAAAAAAGAATACCTAGCACAAATAGATTATGTCTTACCAATTGGTGAAAATGCCCAGTTCGAAGCTGGATACAGAGGTAATTTTAATGAAACTATTACCGATTACAGCTTAAAAGAGGAAATTGGTACTACTGGTGACTTTGAATTAAACGAGGACCTATCAAATATCTTTACCTACACTGAAAACATAAACGCAATTTATTCTCAATATGGAAATAAATTTGGATCGTTTTCATTTTTACTGGGCTTACGAATGGAGAATACCCAATTGAAGGGAGATGTAGCAACAGACAATATGGATATTACAGACGACCCAGATGTAAATTTGAACTTCGATAAAAACTACACAGGTCTCTTCCCTACTGTTAATTTAACCTACGAATTAGCCGAAAACGAAAATATTAGTCTAGGATATAATAGAAGGATTAATCGTCCAAGACATTGGTTTATAAATCCATTCCCTTCAAGGTCGAGTGAAGCAAATATATTTCAAGGAAATCCCAATTTAGATCCAGCCTATGCAAGTGCTTTCGATCTTGGGTATTTAAAACGTTGGGGTAAGAAAGTTACCTTAACAACTTCGGTTTATTATCAACATGAAACCGATGCCTTTGAACGGGTTCAGGAAAATACAGGGGAGGTGACCCAAAACGGCGTGCCAATTATACGCACAATTCCAATCAATCTTTCAACAAATCAGCGTTATGGTTTTGAAGCTGGGTTGTTGTATAATCCAATTAAGTGGATGCGTTTAAATGGGAGCTTTAACTTCTTTAAATTTGTGACTGAAGGGTTTTATAATGAAATTGATTACGGCACCGAGGATACAAGTTGGTTTGCCCGTGGTAGCGTAAAAATAACACTTCCTGGAAAAATTGACTGGCAGACAAACGGGATGTATCGTGGACCAAGAAATAATTCTCAAACTACTTCCGAAGGAATTTTTATGTTAGACCTTGCCTTCAGTAAGGACATCATAAACGATGATGCAACCTTAGCTTTTAATGTTAGGGATGTCTTGAATAGTCGTAAAAGAAAGTCTTTTACCGATACCGAAACTTTTTCAAGTACTAGTGAATTTCAGTGGAGAGAACGACAATTTAATCTATCCTTTACCTATCGCTTTAATGAAAAGAAGCAACGAGAAAGAGGTAATCGTGGTGGCGGCGGAGATGATGAAGGTGGGTTTGAAGGTTAGACGAAAGGCGGTAAAATTTAAAAGATGAGTATAAAAAAAGGGAATCTGTTTATAACAGATTCCCTTTTTCTCTATATAAGATATCGTCTATGGTTTTCTTTCTACTTTCGTTCCTGCACGTTTCATCTTCCAATTTTCCAATAATTGACCACCAATCCAGTAAGGAATAATTGAAACCAAGAAAATCATTAACCAAAACCCAATGGTTAAGATGGTTAAAAATGCTAAAAAGCCTAAATACTGGTCAAAATCGAACATAATAAACGTGTTTTTAATGATGGTTCAAAGGTAACAGGATTTTTTCAGAAAAAGAAACAATTATTTTCAAAATAAACAGCTGAAATTAACAAATCCTAAAGTTGAACAACTTTCCCGATTTGCCTACCTTTGCAGTGTTTCAGAATAAACAAATTACACCATGGAATATAGAATAGAAAAAGATACAATGGGTGAGGTAAAAGTCCCATCCAATAAGCTTTGGGGCGCCCAAACAGAGCGGTCTCGCAACAATTTTAAAATAGGAAGTCCAGGATCAATGCCGCTTGAGGTGGTTTATGGTTTTGCCTATCTAAAAAAAGCTGCTGCTTATTCTAATTGTGAATTAGGTGTACTTTCAGAAGAAAAAAGAGATCTCATCGCTACGGTTTGTGATGAAATCTTGGAAGGAACCCATGACGACCAATTTCCATTGGTGATTTGGCAAACAGGAAGCGGAACCCAGAGCAATATGAATGTGAATGAGGTTATTGCTAATCGCGCACATCAATTGGCTGGTAAAACTATTGGCGAAGGAGAAAAGACATTACAACCCAACGACGACGTAAATAAATCGCAGTCATCAAACGATACATTTCCTACGGGAATGCATATTGCTGCTTATAAAAAATTGATTGAGGTTACAATTCCTGGAGTTCAACAATTGCATAAAACACTCGAAAATAAGGCAAAAGAATTCTCCAATGTGGTAAAGATTGGACGTACACACTTAATGGATGCAACTCCTCTTACTCTGGGTCAAGAATTTAGCGGTTATGCCTCTCAATTGGAGTTTGGATTAAAGGCTTTAAATAAGTCTCTTGCACATCTTTCACAATTGGCATTGGGTGGCACTGCAGTAGGAACGGGCATTAACACTCCCAATGGATATGCGGTAAACGTAGCATCACATATCGCTAATTTCACAAAGCTTCCTTTCATTACTGCTGAAAATAAATTTGAGGCACTAGCCTCTCACGATGCAATTGTAGAATCGCACGGAGCATTAAAACAACTTGCTGTTTCTTTGAATAAAATTGCGAATGATATTAGAATGTTGGCCAGCGGACCAAGAAGTGGGATTGGTGAAATTTCGATTCCGGCAAATGAACCAGGATCTTCTATAATGCCAGGAAAAGTTAATCCAACACAATGTGAGGCATTAACAATGGTTTGTGCTCAAGTGATAGGAAATGATATGGCAATTGCAGTAGGAGGAATGCAAGGTCATTATGAATTGAATGTATTTAAACCAGTTATGGCAGCTAATTTTCTACAATCTGCTCAATTACTAGGTGATGCCTGTGTTTCATTTGATGAACACTGCGCGCTGGGAATAGAACCTAATTTGGATGTAATTAAGAAACAACTAAACAATTCCTTAATGCTGGTAACCGCTTTAAATCCGAAAATTGGTTACTATAAAGCGGCAGAGATTGCAAATACAGCACATAAAAACGGAACTACCTTAAAAGAAGAAGCTGTTAATTTAGGCTATCTCACTGCTGAGGAATTTGATGAATGGGTGAAGCCCGAAAATATGGTGGGATAGAAAACTTCACATTTGGATTTCTATTAAACGCCATTTTTTGGATATATCTAGATTGTATTGAATAAAATGGAAATCTGGTGAATTTGATTTTTTTAGTGTATTTTATCGATTAAATGCAAAAAATATAGTTTAAGTGTCATTTTTTAGTATATTGGACTACCCAAAATATTAAAACCTACTTAAATGAAATCACACTTACTACCCCGCAATTTGTGTTTTTTAATTGCCTTTTTTATTGGCCTTGGAACTAGTTTCTGTGCTGTAAATTCACTTGAACTAAACTCCAAAACAGCTGATAACAAAGAAGTTATAGACGCTACATTAGATAGTTATTATTTTAATAGTCTTCTTTTGAGCAAGGATGTTAATGACATCAAAACTAAGGCAATTACCACCAATATTAATATGGTGTTGAACAGTGGTGAAAAAGCAGAAATAAATCGAAATGAAGAAAATTCCTACAAATCAATTGAGAATTTAGCAGCAAAACAAGTTGCTAGTGTCGAAACAACAAAATTAGAACTTGCCGAAGCACAAACTTTGTTTAATCAAGGTTTATTTTATGGCTTTGCGCTAATGGTGATAGTTTTAAATCTTGTTTGCTTCTTTCTTTTTGATGAAAAGATATTCTTATTTTACTCCTTGGCCTTGGCATCTGTCACCACTTCCTTAATGCATAGTGATGGCGTGTTTCAAATCATTGGTTTTTATGCTATCGAAAATGCCGAAGCAATGCTCTCCACTTTATTATTGGCGGCAACGATTTTTAGTGCCTTATTCGCATCCAAATACTTGACACTAGAGGAATTTTTTCCGAAAATGAAATATGTCGCGGCTGTCCTATTAACTTTGTCATTTATGACATCTTTCACAGCCTGGTTTGCAGAAACTAGCTTATTAACTGGAATAAGTAATTCGATTTCAATAGGTTTAATGACTGCATACTTCGCTATCGGCGTATCGCTTTTCAGTAAGAAGAATTATGCTAAGTTTTATGTAATTGCATATTGCATTCCATTACTGTTCGCTTTAGATTTCTTTGTCTTCAATAAACTAGGAATAGGATTCCTTTTTACTAAGAGCTTCCATTTAAAAGCGGCGACCGTAGTAGAGATGTTAATTATTACATATGCTATTATGTATAGAATGAGAGCTATAAAAGAGGAGCATTTAATGAGGCAAACCGAAATGCGTATTTTTCTAAAGCGTCAGGAAGTCATTAACAGGACGAATACCCAAAAGCTTATGCAGGATATATATTTGGAAAATTTAATTATGCAATACGATTTAGACGGTTTTGAAATAAAGCTTCTTCAGTACATTTCAGAAGGAAAGGACAATGCAAAAATTGCTCGTAAATTAAAAACTACCGAACTCGAAATTGAGGCCTATACTAAAGAATTATATGACAAGCTTGAAATTGGTGAACATATTCAGGAAGATTATCGAATGGTTGAAAATCAACCAGACTATATTTATAATTGAAGAAGAAAAGTTTTACCTCCAATTACCAACTAAAATGGCGAAAATGGATACCTTCTAATAAAAGTATCCATTTTTTTTAATATCAGTTTTAACATAATAATAATATCGAGTAAAATCGAATTTAAATACATAAACTGTATTTTTGAAAAGCAAAATTGTTTGAATAAAGTAATATGATCCATAGAAGAAGTTTTCTATCCCTTTTAGGGAAGGGAGCTGTGGGAACGATAATAGTCCCATCCTTATTTATTAGCTGCAGAAACAAAGTGTCAAAAATTGCTACAGTGGCTTCAGAGAAAATGTCCCACCTAAAATCAGTTTTATTAAAAGGAATGAAGCCTATTTCTTCAGATAATGTAGAATTAGCCGAAGGCCTTTCGTATAAAACACTTATAAAATGGACGGATCCCATAAGTGATAAAGATACTTTTGGTTGCGAAAATGATTTTATATGCTTTATACCCCTATCTGAAGACGGAAATGACGGTCTATTATGGGTAAATCATGAAGCGACCCGTCCTCTTTTTGTCTCAGGATACAAACGAGGTGATCAACGTACTATTGAGCAAGTTCAGAAAGAAATGTACTCGGTTGGAGGTAGTATTATTAGGGTAAAAAAAACAAACGACAATTGGGAAGTTGTTTATAATGACCCATACAATAGAAGGATAACGGCCCAAACTGAATTATCTATTAATTGGGACACTCCTATAATGGGAAAAACAACCATAATAGGTACCCATAGCAACTGCTCTGGTGGTATAACTCCTTGGGGCACTATTCTCACTTGTGAAGAAAACTATCAAGATTACTATGGAGAAACCTTGTATGATGAGGAAAATAATACAACCCATCAAGCTAGTTATCACCAATGGGAAGATTTTTATAACTATCCTACAGAACATTATGGTTGGGTGGTAGAGATAGACCCAATTACCGGAAATGGAATGAAGCATATTGCTCTTGGCCGTTTCTCTCATGAGTGTTGCACACTTGTTGAACTTGAAGATAAACGCGTTGTTGCCTATTCAGGTGATGACCAGAACGATGAGTTTATTTATAAATTTATCTCCTCCAAGCCAGGTTCCCTTAAAGAAGGTACACTCTATGTTGCAAATACCGTAGAAGGCAAATGGATATCATTAGATTATGATTCACAGCCATTGCTTCAGAAAAGATTTAAAAATCAAACCGAAGTACTAATTCGTGTTCGTGAAGCTGCAGAATTATTGGGAGCAACTCCTCAGGATCGACCAGAAGATATCGAAATTGATCCGCTCACGGGGCATGTGATTATCTCATTAACTAACAATAAACCAAAGAATCGATTTCACGGATGTATACTCAAGATTGTTGAAGCTAATAATCAATACGATTCCCTTAATTTTTCTGTAGAGATAATGTTTGCGGGAGGTCCTGAATCTGGATTTAGTAGTCCAGATAATTTAGCATTTGATCTTGCTGGAAATTTATGGTTCACCACAGATGTTAGTGGGCGTAGCATGAACAATCCGGAAAAGAAAGAATATTTTGATTTTAAAAATAATGGGGTGTTTGTTGTAATTCGACATGGGGATGAAGCTGGTAAAATAATTCAAATAGCGAGTGCTCCAATGGATGCAGAATTTACCGGACCTTGGTTCTCTCCAGATTATAAAACCTTGTTTTTGAGTGTACAACATCCGGGATCACTAACTAGATCGTTAAACCAACTAACTAGCACCTGGCCGCACGATGCAGATGGCATTCCAAAATCCGCAGTAATTACTATTCAGGGTGACCTACTAGAAAAATTAAATTATCTAGACACCCTTATATAGTTAGTTCCTAGTATAAAATTTCTTGTATCTAAAATAAGATACCAAACTCAAAATCACTGCAAATATTACAATATACCAAACAAAGGTTGGTGTAACAGGAGCATCCCCACTTGCATAAGAATGTAGACCACTTAGGTAGAAATTAACACCAAAATAGGTCATCATAATAGATGCATATGCGAAAATCGCCAAAACATTAAACAGCCATTTTCCTCTTAATCCAGGAACTAGACGGGCGTGAATTACAAATGCATAAACCATAATACTAATTAGTGCCCATGTTTCTTTAGGGTCCCAACCCCAATAACGACCCCAACTTTCATTTGCCCATTGTCCTCCTAAGAAGTTTCCAATCGTTAACATAACAAGCCCAACAGTTAAAGCCATTTCCGTCACAATAGTAAGTTCTTTGATATTAAGCTCCATCTTCTTCAAATTGCCTTTTGTAGTAAAAATCATGAGCAATAATGAAGTCACTCCTAAAATCATTCCTAAGGTAAAAGGACCATAGCTGGCTACAATTACGGCTACGTGTATCATTAACCAATAGCTATCTAAAACAGGTTGTAAGTTTGCAATCGCAGGATCTAACCAATTCTCGTGCGCCACCCATAAAATTATAGCCGCAACGAAGGCTGTAGAGGCAATTGTTAGGTCACTTCTTCTTCCAAAAGCTAGTCCAAAGAATACCGTTGCCCAACCCACATAAATCACAGATTCATAGGCATCACTCCAAGGCGCATGTCCACTAATGTACCAGCGTCCAATAAGTCCAAGAGTCATTGCGATAAAAAATGCCCAAATAATGTACTTACACAGTTTCACAAGTGTGTTTATTAATTTCCCTTCCTTGAAAATCTGAAAAATGATACACACAAACATTAAGAAACCGAACAATGCAAAATACTTGTACAAGCGATTGAAAATATCTACTTTATTATATACAATCTCTGCTTTTATTTTTCCTTCGGAAGGCATTACCGCTCCTCCGTATTTCTTCTGAAATTTGGTAAGTCCAGTTAGAATTTCTTCTGCTTCGGAATAATCTCCTGAGCTCCTAGCATCACGTAAAACCTGAAAGTATGCAGGTAAAATGGTTCGTGTTATAACCGAATCTACACCAGTAAATTTTGCTTCTTGTAACTCTGGATAAGACACCCATTTGTTACTTTCATCATTTGGAAGTGGAAATATTTTCAGAATTCCTCCACTCAATGCCTGATTCAGTAAGTAATAATTTTCATGTGCTTTAACAAAGTCCTTTTCAAACTGATTGGGGTTCGCCTTATTTGTCGCTGCTTCTAAATAAGGCTCCAATTTGTAATTTCCTTTTTCATCAAACAAATCTAACAGCGCTATTCTCGTTGCACTTTCTGGCACCCCTGCAACATCTCGAATACTATCATTTCCTCTTTTCAATGCAATAAGTGGTACCTGCGACCAAAGTCTTGGGAATTCGGTCATTGAAAGAAATACCTGATTCGCATCCAATTCTCCGTAGCTATTTTCTCTACTTACCTTACGTAGCAACTCACTTGCAAACGTATTAATAGGTTTCATCCTTCCGTTGTCCTGAATAATTAATGCTGCAAACTTCGCGGCGTGCTCTTTGGACACAGCATTTGCCATTAGAATTGAATCTATTTTAGCTTTATTCGCGATTGAATGATCGTGATTTCCAGTTTCTTGAGAAAATCCTATAAAAGAGAACAATAGGATTAAGATTGTTAATCCCTGCTTTTTCTTCTTTTTTATCTTATTTAGTGCTTTTTCTAAATAGCCAAAACGTGACCCTCCATCAAATAAAATGGCCATTAGCCCCAAGTAGAGTAGAAAATACCCAATGTAGGTAATCCAGGTTCCCCAGAAATCGTGATTGACCGAAAGTATCGTCCCTTTTTCGTCGGGATCAAATCCAGATTGGAAAAAACGGTATCCATCTTTGTCCAGGACGTTATTCATAAAAATCTCTTCATTTTTAAGACCTTCGTTTGGATCGTTCACGGTAACTTTACTTTTAAATGCCGAGTATCCTTTCTCTGTACCAGGGTATTTGTCCGCTATAAAATCATTTAATGTAATACTAAATGGTAAGTCATACTCTTCAGATCCATAACCAAGGTATACCTTAAGACCTCCTATTTCAACTTCTTTAGGGTTTGGATAAGTTCCTTTACCTCCAAGTAATTCAACCGTCTTTGTCTCGCCATTAGTGCTAACCTCAACGATTAAACCATCCTGATTCGATTTTTCAGCTTTTTCGGCTTTTACCAATCCGAAATTTCCTTGAGTAACAGGATCTGGAATTACAAAAGACATTCCTGCCATCTGATAAAGAGATCGCAACATAAGTGGTTGCACACTATCTTTGACAACCTCTCCCCGCTTCTGATCTGCCATTCGCATATAGTCTCCTTCAAAGGGAGATGCGATAGTATAACTACCATCTTCAGCATAATTAATATTAATTGCCCCAGGAGTTGGTTTATTAAAGGCAAAAAGAATATTATGAATATTGGCAACTTCTCCTAATTTCATCCAGTGATCGTGACGATTGCCATCTCCAGCTTCAACAATTTTAATGTAATCGTCTCCGTTTTCTGAAGCGGTAAGTCCTTCCTTTGCTCCTTTTATAAAATTCTTATATGTAATCGAAACAGCCTGTTTGTTATAATCGGTCGAAACAGTAAAATCATTATTCAGCCGTTCCGACATTACTAGTTTTTTTGGCGCTACTTTTCTACGTTGTGCTACACCATCAATTTGGTAATCCCCATCTATAAAAACCGTTAAGAAAACATCTTGTGATAGTATAGAATTTTCGGTTGCTCCTTCTCTAATATGCATAACACCCTCAAAGCCAATATACCGTGTCACAGCAGCACCAACAATAATTAGGATAAAAGAAGCGTGTAAAAGCAAGGTTGTCCATTTTTCCTTTTTGTATAATCTGAATCTAAAAACATTTCCTATAAAATTAATCACAAACAAGAGCATTATGGCTTCAAACCACCAAGCATTATAGATTAATTCACGGGTGTAATTTGACGGAGCATTCTCATAGCCAATATCCAAAAAAGTCCCTGTTGCCATTGCAGCAGCAAACACTAAGAATAAAATGGAAGTTAAACGAGTGGAAAAAAGAATAGACGCAATTTTCTTTTGCATTATAGCGAATTTTGGGTGCAAATTTAGGCAATTACTTGCATTTTAACTACTGAAATTTGTTAAGGAATTTAGCTTTCTTCCGAAGAGTTTTTACGAGCATTAAAAATATTTAGATGAATAAAGGTTCCCATATTTCTTGCTCTGTTCTTAGCTATGGTAGCAACTTCACCTTCAAAGAGTTCATCTATGGTCTCAAACCAAAGGTTTAGCCAAACACCAAAATGCATTTCATTAATAGTGCCACCAACTTTTGCATCGACTTCTATGTGCTTTTTAAGAGGATTTCCATGATATTTTTTTTCAAAAAAGAGATTCGATTGCCAGAAATCGGTTAAATGCTCCAAATGATGTTCCCAATCCTTAATTACTGAATTAAAAATTGGTCCCAAAAGCGCATCTTGCCTAACTTTTGCATAGAAACTACGCACTAATAAAGAGGTATCCTCTCTATTTAAGATGTCTTTTTTCATTATAGGATTAAATTAAGTTAATTACGATAAGTAGTGTATTTACTGCCAAACTTACAACTAATAACCAAAACGTTAGTTTTGATTTTAATTGTGCTAAAAGGGCAGCATTGTAAAGCATACAGAGAATAACACAAATCGACAATTCTATCCCACTGCGAAGTGTTGTTCCTTGAGCCAGTATAAGCATTGCAGCTATAGACCCTAAACAACTTTGGAGAATAATTGTTAATGGCACATACATAAATCGATTTTCATTAAACTCCTCGATCAAGGTATTAATAGCAATTCTTCTCATTGTTTTATTTAATTTTACACAAAGGAATAACTATAAACAGCCTTTTTTTATGAGGCAAATCATAAACGGATGATTCCAGAAAAGTTATTATATGAGTATCAGGCTGAGAACATAACACTTCAGGAAAATGAAGTTATTTTTTCTGAAAAAAAACGAGCAGATTATTATTTCCAACTTCACAAGGGAGGGGTAAAGGTTTATAATTTAAACGAACAAGGAAAAGAGTTTGTGCAAGGTATGTTTTATGATGGCGAAAGTTTTGGAGAACCTCCTTTACTTGGTAATTTCAGTTATCCTGCAACGGCCATAGCTATTCAAAAAACAGAACTAATTAGGATCTCTAGAGAAAATTTTATCGATCTATTGAGAAACAATTTTAACGTTCACTTCAAGCTATTAACAACCTTGTCTAAAAGACTAAACTACAAGGCGATGATTATGAAGGAAATATCCGTACATCCACCAGAACACCGCATATTAACGCTAGTTGATTTTATTAAACAAAAAGACGGAAGCACATCAAAATATCAAGTGGACTTAACCCGACAGCAGATAGCAGATTTAACTGGATTGAGAGTAGAAACGGTGATTAGAGCCTGCAAGCAACTCGAAACAGAAGGTGAAATAGAAATTATCAATCGAAAGATCCATCGTTAAGCATTAAAAAAGTTTTTACCTTCGCTATATGACGAGCATTGTAATATTAGGATTTGGCAACGTAGGACAACACCTATGTAAAGCGTTGTGTAAATGCAATGATATATCTATAAAACAACTTTTTAATAGAAACCAAGTCAATATCCCTTCTGAATTAAAGCACATTCCTTTTACCTCGCAACTTTCAGAAATACAAGAAGCAGATATTTATATTATGGCAATCCCAGATGATGCAATCGTCTCTTTTTCTGAAAAACTTCCGTTTAAAGGCAAACTTGTGGTTCATACCTCAGGTGCGGTTGCCATGCAAGTCCTTTCCGAAGCAAATAGAAAGGGAGTTTTTTATCTGTTGCAAAGTTTTTCAAAAAATAGAGAATTAGACTTTCGCAACATCCCAATCTGTATTGAAGCCGAAAATAAATCTGATTTAAAACTGCTGAAAAAAATTGGAAAATCTATTTCAAAAAAAGTAGTTGAAATCAATTCAGAAGAGAGAGCCAATTTACATGTTGCGGCTGTTTTTGTAAACAATTTTGTGAACTATATGTATGGCGTTAGCAGCGATCTTTTAGCCAACAATAAATTACCTTTTGAACTTCTCAAACCACTTATTGCCGAAACAGCTAGTAAAATTGAGACCTTATCCCCTAAAGATGCACAAACAGGTCCAGCAAAACGAAATGATAAAAAAACTATCGAAAAACACTTACATTTGTTAAAAGACAGTCCTTATAAAGAGATATACCAACAACTAACAGACGCGATTCTTACTTCCTATGGAAAAAAGTTATAAAGAATACCTTACGCATATCACCACTTTTGTTTTTGATGTGGATGGCGTTCTCACAGACGGAACAATTACAGTTACCACTGAAGGTGAAATGCTTCGAACGATGAACATTAAAGATGGTTATGCTTTAAAAACCGCAGTCGACAGAGGGTATAATGTCTGTATTATATCAGGAGGTAGTAATGAAGGTGTCCGTCTTCGACTTCAAGGACTAGGCATAAAAGATGTTCATCTTGGAGCGCATCATAAAACGGAAACCCTAACCCAGTACCTAGAATCCAAGTCACTTAAGAAAGAGAATGTTTTATTTATGGGTGATGATATCCCAGATTTTGAAGTGATGCAGCTCATTGGATTGCCTTGCTGTCCGCAAGATGCGGTTCCCGAAATTAAGGAAGTCTCTAAATATGTTTCGCATAAAAAAGGAGGTAAAGGAGCTGTTCGAGATGTAATTGAACAAGTCTTGAAAGTACAGGGAAAGTGGTTAGGCAAAGGTAATACAAGTGCAAAATACGATTGATTAAATTTAAGCCTAAACTTCCAAAACACCTAAATTTAAGAATAACCCGAAAACTACCCTTAAACAAACAATAACCAACTTGGCATTCCTAAACCTAATTCGTTATCAAAACCTCATCATTATTGCATTGATGCAGGTCTTCATAAAATATGGGCTGCTTGAAGCCCTAGAGGTACAATTGACACTTTCTAATTTTCAATTTGGAATTTTGGTCTTTGCTACACTTTGCATTGCAGCCGGCGGTAATATAATTAACGACATTTACGATATTGAAATTGACCGAATAAACAAACCTAAAAGACTAATAGTTGGTAAAAAAATCACTGAGAAATCAGCCAACTACCTTTATATTATTTTTAATGTTTTAGGAGTTTGCGCAGGGTTTTATCTGGCCAATAGCGTTGGTAAGTCCGTCTTCGCTTCAATATTTGTCCTAATTTCAGCACTATTGTATCTGTACTCTACCTATTTAAAAGGAATATTGTTAGTTGGTAATCTTGTTGTTTCGGGCTTAGTTGCTTCTAGTATTATTATTGTTGGGGTTTTTGATCTAATTCCGGCCATTCAACCAAACGAAATTGATTTACAAATGCGACTTTTCAAAATTATAATACACTATGCGTTATTTGCATTGTTTATTAATTTTATTCGCGAATTGGTTAAAGATTTACAAGATATTAATGGTGATAAAAATGGCGGCCTAAATACACTGCCAATTGCGTTTGGTAGAAAAAGAGCAACTTTTATTTCTTTTGTATTAGGCGTCTTGCTAATTCTTACTGTGGTGGCCTATTTGTATTTTTATTTATACAATTATCAGGAGATTGTACTTTACTTTCTGTTTCTAATTGTGGCACCACTTCTCTATTTTTGCACCAAAGCATGGGTAGCCGAAACAAATAAAGATTATGCCTTTTTATCTATACTTCTGAAAGTAATTATGTTTCTCGGTATGTGTTCTATACTTTTTTATAAGTTTGTCCTTTTATAATTTAAACGAAAGTCCTAATTCAAAATATGTTAAGAGAAAGACTGAAAGACTTCAACATAATTCTGGCTTCAGGATCTCCTAGAAGACAGGATTTTTTTAATAAATTGGATGTCGATTTTGTAATAGAAGTCAGAGAAATAGAAGAGATTTTTCCTAATCATTTACAAGCTTCAGAAATTACAGAATACCTTGCAAGATTAAAAGCGTCGGCATTTAAGGATCTCACTCATAAGGACATTGTAGTCACCAGCGATACTATAGTTTGGAAAGACGGAAAAGCCGTTGGAAAACCAAAAGATGTTGAAGATGCACGAAGAATGCTTCGGAATTTAAGCGGAACTATGCACGAAGTTTTTACTTCGGTTTGCTTTACAGGAAAAGACTTTCAGAAAACCGTAAGTGACACCTCAAAGGTGTGGTTTAAAGAATTGACAGAAGATGAAATCGATTATTATATTACGCAATACATACCCTTCGACAAAGCAGGTAGTTACGGAATTCAAGATTGGCTTGGCTATATTGGAATTGAACGTTTAGAAGGCTGTTTTTTTAATGTAATGGGGCTTCCTACGCGACTTGTTTATAAAACTTTATGTAAGATTACCGAACAATGATTCTCATCTCACTGTCCAAATTAAAATGTTAAAGAACAGCCAATAGATTTATCTTATTTTCGATTTTGGGTATATTTGGTTCTCACTGAATAACCTATCCAAATTCCATGCAAAAATTCTATTCTGCCCTCTTTTTTATTGTCTTCGGAATCACCTTTCTATTTGCACAACAACCTCAAAAACCAACTTCTTCAGAAATATTTCAAAAACTAGAAAAACTTAATTTTCTAGGGAGCGCTCTCTATATCGCCGCACACCCAGATGATGAAAATACAAGACTCATCTCATATCTGGCGAATGATGTAAAAGCAAATACGACTTATTTATCACTTACAAGAGGTGATGGCGGACAAAATCTTGTAGGTCCAGAAATAAGAGAGCTACTTGGCGTTATACGTACACAGGAATTATTGGCGGCGAGAAGAACAGATGGTGGAAATCAACTATTTACAAGGGCAAACGACTTTGGCTATTCAAAACATCCAGACGAAACCCTTGCTATTTGGAATAAGAAAGAAGTGCTTAGTGATGTTGTACGTGCCATCCGAAAGTTTAAACCAGATGTTATCATTAATCGATTCAACCACAGAAATCCAGGTTCTACACATGGGCATCATACCTCATCGGCGATGTTAAGTTTTGAAGCCTTCGATTTAGTAGGTGATAAAACGAAATATGTAGAAACTGTCGAGACTTTTGGTACTTGGCAACCCAAACGTTTATTGTTCAATACTTCTTGGTGGTTTTACGGAAGTAAAGAAAACTTTGAAAATGCTGACAAGTCAAATTTACTAGAAGTGGAAACTGGCAATTATTATCCTTCATTGGGTCTTTCAAATGGTGAAATTGCATCCTTGAGTAGAAGTATGCATAAATCTCAAGGGTTTGGAAGTACTGGCTCTAGAGGTGGAGAAACAGAATATTTAGAATTTTTAAAAGGAGACTTTCCTTCAGATAAAAACAATCTGTTTGATGGTATAGATACAAGTTGGTCTCGTGTGGAAGGTGGTACACCTATTGGAGTTTTACTATCAAAAGTGACAAAAGAATTTAACTTTAAAGATCCTTCAGCAAGTGTTCCAAAATTGGTTGCAGCATATAAGATGATTAACCAATTGCCCGACGGACACTGGAAAAACATTAAACTTTCAGAAGTGAAACAACTTATTTCAGATTGTGCTGGGTTGTTTTTGGAAGCAGTTGCAAGCTCACAAAGTGTATCTCCCAAGGGCGAAGTGAAAGTGACTATAGAAGCAATTAATAGATCGAATGCCTCGATTAAGTTAAATTCGGTTAGCTCACCAATTATTTCGTTTCCATCGAGCTTAATTCCAACGCCATTATTACCTAATAAAAAAGAAGAACTAGAAAGTGTTGAAGGCACTTTTTCGGGGACAGGTTATACGACACCATATTGGCTCAATGAGAAAGGAAGTTTAGGGATGTATAAAGTAAGCGACCCCACATTAATTGGGCTTCCAGAAGCAACCAATCAATTTCCTATTGAATTTAATATGACCATTGAGGGGGCACAAATAAAAATGGTTCGGAATATAGTATATAAGTTTAATGACCCTGTAAAAGGAGAAGTTTATCGACCGTTTCAAGTATTGCCAGAAGCTACTTCGAGTATAGCCGAAAAAGTACTCATTTTTGCAACTTCCGAAGCACAAGAAATTCCAGTGAAGGTTAAAGCAGGAAAAGATGGAATTACAGGTACAGTTACTTTACAACATCCAAAAGGTTGGGCGGTAAATCCAGCACAACACACCTTTAATTTGTCAAGAGCTGGTGAAGAACAAACGGTACTCTTTAGTGTGCAACCGCCTGCCAATCAAAGTGAAGGTAATTTAAAACCTTTAGTGCATATTGGTGATAATTATTACAATAAAGAATTGGTTACAATAGATTACGACCACATCCCATTTCAAAGTGTGTTGTTGCCTTCGGAAGCAAAAGTTGTTCGCATTAATATTCAGAAAAAAGGGCAGGAAATTGGTTATATTAACGGTGCTGGTGATGCCATTCCTGAAAGCTTAAAGCAAATTGGGTATTCGGTTACTACGATTGCTCCAGAGGATATTTCCGAGGAAATTTTAAATCAATTCGATGCAATAGTTGTTGGAATTAGAGCATATAATACGGTTCCTGAATTGGAGTTTTTACAAGCTGTTTTCAATAATTATGTAAACGAAGGCGGAAATCTTATCCTTCAGTATAACACAAGTCATCGATTGGTGACGGAAAATATAGCACCTTACGAAATTAAACTTTCTAGAGATCGTGTAACCGATGAGCATTCAGAAGTAGAAATCCTTGCGCCAAGCCATCCAGTCTTGAGTAGTCCAAATAAAATTACACAATCCGATTTTGACGGATGGGTACAAGAACGTGGTTTGTACTTTCCAAATGAATGGGCCAATGAGTTTACGCCTATTCTTGGAATGCACGATAAAGATTATCCTGAAACCAAAGGTTCGCTATTAGTTGCCAAGCACGGAAAAGGACACTATATTTATACGGGATTAAGCTTTTTTAGAGAATTACCTGCGGGGGTTCCTGGAGCCTATCGCTTATTCGCTAATTTATTATCAATAGGAAATTAATCTTATGGAAACAGACGAAGTAAAATTTGCTTGGAAATTAAAATACACTCTGGTGTTGCTTTTTAATGCGATTTATATCGTTTTGTTTTACTTTTTAATGAAAAGCTACTCCTAATATGCAGCAGATTGATTGGATTATCCTAATTGGTACACTTCTTTTTATTGTTTTATACGGGACTTATAAATCTCGTGGCAGCAAAAATGTCACCGACTATCTAAAGGGGGGAAATGACTCGCGCTGGTGGACTATTGGTTTAAGTGTGATGGCTACGCAAGCAAGTGCGATTACCTTTCTGTCGACACCTGGGCAAGCATTTCATGACGGAATGGGTTTTGTACAATTCTATTTTGGACTTCCAATTGCGATGGTGATTATTTGCCTAGTTTTTATTCCAATTTACCACAAACTGAAGGTGTTTACAGCTTACGAATATCTTGAAACTCGCTTCGATTTAAAGACACGAACCTTAACGGCAATTCTCTTTTTGATTCAGCGGGGATTGGCTGCGGGAATTACAATTTTCGCTCCATCGATTATCTTATCAGCAGTGTTGGGTTGGAACTTGATCCATCTAAATATCATAATCGGAACCTTAGTAATTATTTATACAGTTAGCGGTGGTACTAAAGCTGTAAGCGTTACCCAAAAACAGCAAATGGCAGTGATTTTTGCTGGAATGTTCTTTGCCTTTTTAATGATTCTAAACTATTTACCGCTTGATATCACCTTTACAAAGGCGTTGGAAATTGCTGGTGCGAGTGGAAAAATGGAAGTTTTAGACTTTTCCTTTAATTTGGAGAATCGCTATACGTTTTGGAGTGGAATTATTGGTGGGACGTTCTTAGCCCTCTCCTACTTTGGTACAGATCAAAGTCAGGTGCAACGCTATTTATCGGGACGATCTGTGCGAGAAAGTCAGATGGGACTGATATTCAACGGAATTTTAAAGGTACCAATGCAGTTCTTTATTTTGCTGGTAGGGGTAATGGTTTTTGTTTTTTATCAGTTTAATAGTTCGCCGCTGCATTTTAATCCATCGGCGGTAAAAGATGTGATGGCATCGGAATATGCTTCAGAATACCAGGCGCTACAAGCTGAGAAACTTACACTTGAGGAAGACCTTAAAACCAAGCAATTAACCTATGCTCGTGCCGAAGCCTCTTCAGAAAAAGAAGGGCTACTACAAGAGATAGTCGCTTTAAATACAACCGAAGGCAATCTACGAGAGCAATCTAAGGCGGTGATTAAAAAGGCGAATCCGAAGGCAGAAACCAACGACAAGGATTATGTATTTATTCATTTTATACTCAACAACCTCCCACGCGGACTAGTAGGTTTATTATTGGCTGTAATTTTGAGTGCGGCGATGTCTTCAACTGCTTCAGAACTTAATGCCCTTGGGTCAACTACCGCTATAGATTTATACAAACGAAATATACCCAATAGAGATGAACGGCATTATATGCGAATGTCAAAATGGTTTACGCTGCTATGGGGTGCTATTGCAATAGGAGTTGCATGTGTTGCCAATTTATTTGACAATTTAATACAGCTAGTGAATATTATTGGGTCTATTTTCTACGGAAATGTCTTAGGAATATTCTTGCTAGCCTTCTTTATTAAGTTTGTTTCTAGCCGATCTGTTTTTATCGCTGCACTAATCACCCAAGCTGTTATCATCTGGTTTTGGTGGATTGACTTGATGCCTTATTTATGGCTAAACTTAATAGGTTGTGCCATTGTAATAGGAATTGCTGTGATACTTGAGGCTGTGCTTCCTAAAAGTGATACACCAATAAAAAGCTGAAGGCTAGAATCAATTTTTGATTGATGGATATAATTAATTTTTAAAATTATCATTAAACCACGGGTCTTTTTAGCAAGGAAACAATGTTAAATAAGTTAAAATTATTAGAAACTTTCTTTAAAGACAATTTAAAACTATTTATTTACAAAAAATCAAAAAAAGGGTAGGGTAATTGCTTGCTAGGCTGTTCTACCACATTAAACATTAAATTTCTATGAAAAGTTTGAATTCTACTTATTACATTATTTTTGCATTCTTAATTTCTTCAATCGCAATTGCACAACCGGCATTTCAAGAAGAACAAACGGCGAATTATATTGCACCAAGAACGGTTAATCTTTTAGCAGATCCAGGGGATTACACAGGGTCACCTTATCACGAAGAAGATTTTATAAAAGGTTCTATTCTTTTGAAAGGAAAAGTTATCGCGTATAATCAAGATCTTAGATACAATGTTAGTAAAGAGGAATTCGAATTAAGAAATCCTGGGAATTCGAAAAGCAAGATAGTAAATACAATAGTTCGAAATAAAAACATTGAAATTGAAATTAACGATATCACTTTTGAATATGTATCCGATTCTAAAAATTCGATAAGAGGTTATTTTATTCCACTTTTCAAAGGAAATTCAAATACGTTATTAAAAAAAATAAAGAAAGAATACTTACCTGCGCAAAAAGCAATAAATTCTATATCCAAAGATGTACCGGCAATGTATCGAGAAATAGAAATACTTTACCTCGTTAACAATAACGGTGAGTTTATAGAATTACCTTCCTCTAGGAATGGAAAAATGAAAGCTTTTGGAGAATTAAAGAAAACGGTAAAAACGTATTCAAAAAGTAATAAGTTAAACGTCAATAATGAGAAGGATTTGATTCAAGTTGTTTCTTATGTTGATTCCTTATAAAATAACTAAAAAATAAACTAATAGTGTTTGAGTAAATCTGCTCAAACACTATTTTTTTGTTGTAATTCAAGATTATTTTCAGCTTTAAGAGCAGTATCGATTTACAGTTATTTATTATCTTTACTCCTCAATATGAAAACGTCCCATGCCATAGGAGAGTTAGCCAGAAATCAAACCGTTTTTAGTGTTTTACTAAACGGTATTTCTGAAGATGAATATTTATGGAAATGGCAAAAAGATAAATGGTGTTTACTTGAAATTGTTTGCCATTTATACGACGAAGAGCGGGATGACTTTAGAGCTCGGACCAAAAGTGTACTAACCGATCCTTTAAAACCGCTCCCTCCTTTCGACCCCATCGCCTGCGTCACAGAACGAAAATATATCAAGCAGAATTATTACCAAATGCTTAATAAATTTTTAATGGAACGCAACGATTCTGTTGAATGGCTAGAATCTTTGCAAAATCCTAGCTGGAGAAATGCCTACAACCATCCAAAAGCAGGGCCTGTAAGCGCTAGTTTTCTTTTAAACAACTGGCTAGCACACGATTATTTACACATTCGGCAAATTATAAAACTCCGATACCTTTATTCGCAAGGGATTTCTGGTGAGTCTCTGGACTATGCTGGCGAATGGTAGTATGTCACTCCGAAAAATGAAATAAATACGGCTGCCTCAGCACCTATTATTCGCGGCTAGTTTAATTTTTATCTTCGAGTAAAGGAACAAATCTAAATTCTCCATGCTCCACTTTATCAAATTCGGTGGCAGATTTTCTAGTGAACACATTCATAACCTGAACTTCATCACCCACTGGAATAACTAACTTTCCACCTATTTTTAATTGAGATAGGAGAGGTTTTGGCACATATGGTGCGCCAGCAGTTACAACAATTCCATCGAAGGGAGCCTCACTTTTTAAACCGATATATCCATCTCCAAATATGAGTTTTTTAGCACGATAGCCTAACTTCGGAAGGAAAAGTTTTGCCCTTTTAAACAATTCATTTTGTCTTTCTATAGAATACACTACAGCACCAATTTCAAGTAAAACCGCAGTTTGATAACCACTTCCAGTGCCAATTTCAAGAATTTTATCACCTTTCTTTACCTCTAACAACTCTGTTTGTCGCGCTACAGTATAGGGTTGTGAAATTGTCTGGTCCGCTCCAATTGGAAAGGCCTTGTCCACATAAGCGTGGTCAATAAAACCAGAATCCATAAATAAATGACGCGGAATGGTATTGATTGCGTGAAGTACATCTTCATTGAAAATACCTTTTTTCTGAAGTGTTTCAACTAGCTTTTTACGCATTCCTCTATGGGTAAAAGTGTCTTTCAAAAGTTTAACGATTTGTCTTACAAATTAAGAGAATAGAAGCTGAAACACCAAATTACAAATCCGAAATTATCCTATTTTTATGACTTCGTATATTCTTCTGAAACTCGTACATTTGTATAAAATAAAAGTTGATGTTAAAAGCCGGAGTCATAGGTGCTGGGCACCTTGGGAAAATTCACTTGAAATTACTGCAGCAATCCGAAAAATACACTTTAGTAGGATTTTACGATTCTAATGTCGCGGCTTCCGAAGCGATAGAAAAAGAATTTGGTTATAAGGCATTTTCCACCATGGAAGCATTAATCGATGCCTGTGATATGGTCGATGTAGTTACACCTACCATTTATCATTTTGATTGTGCAAAAAAAATACTTGAAGCTGGCAAACATCTCTTTATCGAAAAGCCAATCACCCATACTGTAGAAGAAGCAAACATTATTCGTGATTTGGCAAAAAAGCATGGAGTTCGTGGACAAGTGGGGCAAGTAGAGCGTTTCAACCCTGGATTTATGGCAGTGAAAGACAAAATTAAAACCCCAATGTTTATAGAGGCGCATCGTCTAGCCGAATTTAATCCGCGCGGGACAGATGTTTCGGTAGTATTGGATTTAATGATTCATGATATTGACGCGATTCTTAGTGTAGTAAACTCCGAAGTGAAAAATATACACGCTGGTGGTGTTGCCGTTATTAGTGAAACACCAGACATTGCAAACGCCCGAATTGAATTTGAAAACGGATGCGTCGCCAACCTTACCGCAAGCAGGATTTCAATGAAGAAAATGCGAAAAGCACGATTCTTTCAGAAAGACGCATATATCTCTGTTGATTTTCTAGAGAAAAAATGTGAGGTAGTAAAAATGAAGGATGCACCAGTGCAGCCAGATGATTTTGCAATGATACTTACCAACGCAGAAGGGGTTAAAAAACAAATTTATTTTGATAATCCAAAAGTGGATGACAACAATGCTATTTTAGATGAATTGGAATCTTTTGCAAATGCAATCCAGACCAATACAACACCGGTGGTTAGTCTTGCACAAGGGGCTGAAGCCTTGCGAATTGCCATGAAAATAATAGAAAATTTTAAAAATATTTAAACCAAGGTTTAATTTTATAGAAACCCGATTTTATAAACAAACATATGAAAAACATTGCAGTTATTGGCGCAGGCACTATGGGGAATGGTATTGCTCATACGTTCGCACAATTCGATTATAAAGTTCAACTTATTGATATTTCTCAAGCTTCTTTAGATAGAGGAATAGCAACTATAGCCAAGAATTTGGACCGAATGATAGCAAAGGAAAAAATTACTGAAGCTGATAAAACAAAAACACTAAACAATATCACCACCTACACCAATATGGAAGAAGGTGTTGAATATGCAAGCTTGGTAGTAGAAGCTGCAACTGAAAATTTAGACCTTAAACTGAAAATTTTCAAGGATCTGGAAAAATTTTGCTCAGACGATACAATTTTAGCAAGTAACACTTCTTCAATTTCAATCACACAGATTGCTGCGGTAACTTCGCGCCCAGAAATGGTAATTGGAATGCATTTCATGAATCCAGTTCCAGTAATGAAATTGGTGGAGATTATAAAAGGTTATAGTACAAGTCAGGAAACTTATCAAACTGTGCGTGAGCTTTCAGAAAAGCTCAACAAAGTACCAGTAGAGGTAAATGATTACCCTGGTTTTGTTGCGAATCGGATTTTAATGCCGATGATTAATGAGGCGATTGAAACCTTATATAATGGCGTTGCTGGCGTAAAAGAAATTGATACTGTGATGATGCTAGGAATGGCACATCCAATGGGTCCATTGGCACTGGCCGATTTTATTGGTCTTGATGTTTGCCTATCAATTCTGAATGTGATGTACGACGGATTTAAAAACCCGAAATACGCACCTTGTCCATTACTAGTAAATATGGTGATGGCAGGAAAATTGGGTGCTAAAAGCGGCGAAGGCTTTTACGATTATAGCGAAAACCGAAGAGCAGTAGACGTAGCGAAGATGTTCGCACAGTAATCAAATGCTAACACCAATAATTTGGCCAAAATAATTCCTTTTAGAGCAATACGTCCTACTCGCGATAAAGTTAGTTTAATCGCAGCGAGATCCTATGATAGCTATACGCCAGACGGTAGAGAAGCTCGTATGCGCGAGAATCCTTTTTCTTTTTTGCATATTGTAAACCCTGGCTATAAATACCAAAAAGAAATCTCTGGTGAGGAACGATATGCGTTAGTTAAAAATCGGTATCAGGAATTTAAGGAAGATGAAATATTCAAGCAAGATGAAAATCCATCCTTCTACATTTATAAAATTGTAAACCGAGATGGCCAAGAATTCAATGGGATAATCGCAGCAGCAAGTGCCCAAGATTATGAAGATGATGTTATTAAGAAACACGAGGATACGCTCGAGTATAAGGAAGTGATTTTTGAAAAATATCTTGAAACCGTTGGGTTTAATGCAGAGCCGGTGTTGCTTACCTACACAGATAATGAAGCCTTGCAAGCGATTATTGATAAAGTGATGGAGCAGCGGTCTGAATACGAATTTACGACTACTTACAGAGACACACATTATTTATGGCCAGTTGATGACAAAGCGACTGTATTAAAGATCGAAAATATATTTAGCGAAATGACAACGCTTTATATTGCAGACGGTCATCATCGATCGGCTTCCTCCTATTTGCTCGCCAAACACCAAAGAGAGGCGAATAAGAATCATACCGGAACTGAGAGCTATAATTACTTTATGAGTTATTTAATTCCTGAAAGTGATTTACAGATTTACGAGTTCAATCGTTTGGTAAAAGATCTTAATGGATTAAGCAAAGAGGAGTTTTTAATCAAATTGGATGCGATGTATCGCATTGAGAACCGAGGATTAGCTTATTACAAGCCTACTAAAAAACTGCACTTTAGCATGTATTTGGATGGCGCCTTTTACTCTTTATATCTTCGGAAAGATAATTACACTATTTCGAACGCACTTGATGGCCTAGACACCCAGATTCTATTCACCACTATTCTAAAACCAATTCTTGGTATCGAGGACCTTCGAAACGATACTAGAATTGAATACTCCCACGGTAAAAATGATTTGGCATATGTAAAAACAATGGTAGATACGGGGAAATTTAAGGTAGGCTTTGGACTACTTCCAGTTACAACCAGCGAGATGAAGCAAATTGCCAACGAGGGGTTAAAAATGCCTCCAAAAAGCACCTACATTGAGCCCAAGCTGCGAAGCGGTGTTACTATTTACGAATTCTGAAACGAAAAGAAACAATGCGTATTTCAGAAAACTTAAAGCATATTAAAGATCAATTGCCGCCAGAGGTCGTATTAGTTGCAGTTTCTAAAACAAAACCTGTAAAAGATTTGATGGAAGCCTACAATAGTGGTCAGCGTATTTTTGGTGAGAATAAAATTCAAGAAATGGAATCTAAATGGCAGGAAATGCCAAAGGATATTGAATGGCATATGATTGGACATGTACAAACAAATAAGGTGAAATACATGGCTCCTTTTGTGAGTTTAATTCATGCTGTGGATAGCTTAAAATTAGTAAAGGAAATTAACAAACAAGCTGAGAAAAACAATAGAATTATTGAATGTTTGCTTCAGGTTAAGATAGCTTCGGAAGAAAGTAAATTTGGACTGAATGAGACAGATGCTTCGATTTTATTAGCTTCAGAAGAAGTGAAAAACTTTCAGAATGTAAAAATTGTTGGCCTTATGGGAATGGCAACATTTACTGATGATGAAGCACAACTTCAAAACGAATTTCAGAAATTAAAAAAATGCTATGACCAATGGAAAACTCCTTTCAATTTGAAGGTGTTATCCTTGGGAATGAGTGGTGATTATAAACTGGCAATTGAAAATGGAAGCACTATGGTTCGTGTTGGAAGTTCAATATTTGGCACACGGAATTATTCGTAACTTAGAGATACTATAAACCCCTTAAAAATCAATAAAACAATTTGTACGCAATTTTAGATATAGAAACGACCGGTGGAAAATACAATGAAGAGGGAATCACAGAAATTGCGATTTACCGTTTTGACGGTCATAAAATTGTTGATCAATTTTGCAGTTTAGTTAACCCCGAGCGCACTATTCAACCCTTTGTGGTAAACTTAACCGGTATTAATTCTGAAATGCTTCGGAATGCCCCAAAATTCTACGAAGTCGCAAAACGAATCATTGAAATTACAGAAGGTTGTACGCTTGTGGCTCACAACGCTAAATTTGACAACCGAATTCTCACTACCGAATTTGATCGTTTAGGCTACGATTTCGATTTAAATACGCTTTGTACGGTGGAACTTTCAAAAAAACTAATCCCAGACCTTCCTTCCTATAGTTTGGGAAAGTTAGTGCGAACATTGGGTATTCCTCTAAGTAATCGCCATCGCGCACAGGGAGATGCTAAGGCTACAGTGGCACTTTTTAAATTATTACTATCCAAAGACACTTCAAAAGAAATTATTCAAGATTTAATCAAAAAAGACCCTAAGCGTCAGCTCGAACCCAAGCTCATAGATATTATCAAAATGGCTCCCGAAAAAACCGGTGTCTATTATATGCACCGAAAGGATGGAAAGATAATTTATATTGGCAAAAGTAAGAATATTAAAAAACGATTGACGCAACATTTTACTAATGACAATAGGAAATCTAAACGAATTCAGCTGGAAGTAACGGCTGTAACTTATGAGGAGACTGGAAATGATCTTATCGCCCAACTTAAGGAAAGTGAGGAGATAAAGTATAACAGACCTGTTTATAACAAGGCGCTTCGAAAGACACTTTTTAGCTATCAACTTTCGTCTTTTAAAGATGAGAATGGGTATATAAATCTGAAAATTGAAAAAGCAGATGGACGTAAGCGAGCAATTACAACTTTTACAAATTCGCAACAAGCAAAATCGTCGCTTTTTAAAATTACTGAAGAATTTAAACTTTGCCAGAAACTAACAGGGCTTTACGATACTAATAACAGCTGTTTCCTTCATGGTATAAAAGAATGTCAGGGCGCCTGTATTCAAGACGAATCGCCTGAGAACTACAATGACCGAGTAACTAAATTTATTGAAAAGTATAGTTATGACAGCCAACATATGTTGATTATTGATAAGGGTCGTGATATTGATGAACGATCTGTAATTCTTATTGAAAATGGGCAGTATAAAGGCTTCGGCTTTTATAATTTAAACTATCAAATAACTAACCCTGAAGTTTTAAAGTCACTCATCAATCCAATGCAAAATAATAGAGATACGCAGCATATCATTCAAAATTATTTAAAAAAATACAAAGTATTAAAAATAGTAAACTTAGCCCCGAACACTGTAAATTAGAGAAACTTGTTTACATTTATACAAAGTAAAACGTAAAACAATCTTGGCATCCACTCAAAAAATAAATTGGCGAAGTAAACTCCACGAAATAATTTATGAAGCAGATACTCCTGTAGGGAAAGTCTTTGATATTGTCTTATTAGTTTTAATCCTTCTAAGCGTCGTTTTTGTGATGCTAGAAAGTGTTGGGTCCATCGATGCTGAATATCATGAGTTGCTTTATATTGGTGAATGGGTTATTACCATATTTTTTACTCTTGAATACATCGCTCGTATCATTACTGTTAAGAAGCCGTTTAGCTATATCTTCAGTTTTTATGGCGTTATTGATTTTCTTTCTACAATTCCGCTTTACTTATCGTTTATACTTGTCGGGAGTAATTACCTTTTAACGGTAAGAGCGCTAAGGCTTTTAAGAATATTTAGGATACTAAAGATAACTCGCTATATAGGAGAGGCAAATAAACTTAGCCGAGCCATGCTTCATAGTCGAGCTAAGATTATAATTTTTCTTTTTGTTGTTCTTATTATTTCGGTTATTGCAGGAACTTTAATGTACATTATTGAAGGAGAAGAAAGTGGTTTTACTAGTATTCCAAGAAGTGTATATTGGGCGATTGTAACCTTAACTACAGTAGGCTATGGCGATATTTCACCAGCTACTCCTTTAGGGCAACTAATTGCAAGTATAATTATGATTATGGGGTACGGTATTATAGCAGTACCCACTGGAATTGTAAGTGCAGAATATGCCAAAAGCAGCGACTATGTACATGTAAACTCCCAAGTTTGCCATCATTGTGGTTCTTCAAAACATAGAGATGACGCGGAGTTTTGTCATCGTTGTGGTAAAGATTTACATCCGCTACAAGACGAAGAAAACACCTTCTAATGCCTTTAACTAAGCCGTTACTTATCTGTGTTGTAGGCCCAACAGCAATTGGAAAAACCTCTTTGGCAATAGCGATTGCGAAAGCATTCTCTACTGAAATTCTATCAGCTGACTCAAGACAGTTTTACAAAGAAATGAAAATTGGTACTGCCGTTCCTTCTTCAGAAGAACTTGCCGCGGTAACCCACCATTTTATACAGAATAAAAGCATATTCGATAATTATAGTGTAGGTGATTTTGAAAAGGAAGCACTCCTATTGTTAGATAGACTATTTCTGAAGCATAAGGTTGTAGTGATGGTTGGTGGTTCAGGATTGTATGTAGATGCTGTGGTTAAAGGATTGGATGTATTTCCAGAAGTTACTAAAGGAATACGTGAGCAATTAAATCTGGAGTTGGATTTAAATGGAATTGAATTCCTTCAAAAAGAACTAGAAGAAGTAGATCCAGATTATTTTCAGAAAGCAGATATACACAATCCTCATCGAGTAATACGCGCCTTAGAAATTTTCCGAAGCACAAATAAACCCTTTAGTTCTTACTTAAAAAACAAAAACAATAAAAGAAGTTTTGACACTATATATATTGGATTAACCGCTGAGAGAGAAATCATTTACGATAGAATTAATCAACGTGTTGACATCATGATTGCCGAAGGATTACTTGATGAGGCCAATAAATTACTCCCAAATAAAACATTAAATGCATTACAAACTGTTGGATATAGAGAGTTGTTTCAGCATTTTGAAGGAACGCTTTCTAGAGAGGAGGCAATAGCAGAAATCAAGAAAAACACAAGAAGGTTTGCAAAAAGACAGGGAACTTGGTTTCGCAAAAACGAAGATATACACTGGTTTGATTATGCCAAGGATCCTTCAGAAATTGTCACTTTTATAAAACAAAAAACGCCCTAAAAATAGGGCGTTAATGACACTTATATTAGGAAATTAATTTTCCACTTCACTTTTAACAATCAATCGAAAGCCTTCGCCGTGAATATTGATTATTTCAACATCATCGTCCATACTCAAATACTTACGTAATTTGGCTATATACACATCCATACTACGCGATGTGAAATAATTATCATCACGCCATATTTTGGTTAACGCTAATTCACGAGGCATTAAATCATTTTTATGAAGTGCGAGCATTCTTAAAAGCTCATTCTCTTTGGGTGAAAGTTTAATAGGCCCTTGCTTTTTATAGGTAAGAAATCGCAACTTAGAATTTAAATAAAAATTTCCGACTTGAAATTCAAATTGTTTACTGTCTGCAACAGAATCTGTCGCTTTACGCTGAATAATGGCTTTAATTTTCATTAAAAGCACCTCACTATCAAATGGTTTGTTAAGATAGTCGTCTGCTCCTACTTTGTATCCTTTCATTACGTCCTCTTTCATAGCTTTCGCAGTTAAGAAAATAATTGGCACCTCTGCGTTTTTCTCACGAATCTCTTTAGCCAAGGTAAAACCATCTTTATATGGCATCATCACATCTAAAATACAAAGATCGAAATCGTCTTTTTTAAATTTTTCAAATCCCTCCATACCATTCTTTGCATGAGTGACATTATAATCATTCATTGCCAAGTAGTCTTTTAGTACCGTTCCAAAATTCGGGTCATCTTCTACAAGTAAGATTTTTTTATTCTCTGTTTCCATAATTTAAGATATTAAGTGTAAGTTAATTATAAAAGTACTTCCCTTGTCTTTTTCACTTTCCACATATATTTGTGCATCGTGATCGTCTAGTATACGTTTTACGTATGCTAAACCAAGTCCGTGTCCTTTTACGTTATGTATGTCTCCTGTATGTTCTCTATAAAATTTTTCAAATATTCTTTTCTGAACCGCATTACTCATCCCCATACCTTGATCAGAAATTTTCATTATAATACTATTCTTTACGTTTTCTGTATAAACGTCTATCTTCGGAATATCCTCCGTGTATTTTATGGCATTATCTAAGATGTTAACAACTACGTTTGTAAGGTGTAGCTCATTTCCTAAAACTGACGACTTTTGTGCGTCAAAATGTGTATTTATATACCCTCCTCGATTCTCCACTATAAGATTAACATGTGTAATAGCGTCCTCGATAATATCATGAAGTTTTATGCGCTCCTTAGGGATGTCTACTTCATTTTTTTCGAGTTTTGATATTCGTAAAACGTTTTCAACCTGTGCATGCATTCTTCGGTTTTCCTCGCGAATCATTCCTAAATATCTAGCCAAAAATTCTTTATCATCCTTCACTTTAGGGTTTTTCAAGGCATCCAAAGCTAGATTAATAGTAGCAATAGGAGTCTTAAATTCGTGGGTCATATTATTTATGAAATCTGTTTTAATTTGTGAGATTTGTCTTTGTTTAAAAATTTGAGACAACGCACTCGCATATGCAAGTATGATTACAGAAGTAAACGTTAGAGAAAGAAGTGCCATTCCAATTATGGAATTAAAAACAACTTTTTCTTTTTCAGAAAAGTTTACATACAATTGATACGATGAATTCATATCTTCATTAACAAAAAGAGGCACACTATATGTTGTCTCAGGAGCTAAGTCGAATTTTTTTGAACGAACTTTCGTAGCTAATTTATTACTGTAAACCGCATACTCAAATTTAGGGATTAAACTCCTCGATATCAACTGACTAGATATTATTTCTTCAATTTCTTTTCCAGAAACTCGTTTATGAATTGGTGTTTTTGCCGAAATATTACTAAATGCCTTTTCGAATTGATTCCGTTCATAGTCCTTCAATCTCGTGAATGACTTCATGGTAGTTTGAGTCTTATTTACACCGTCAATATCTGGACTAATCTTCGTTGTACTTCTCCTATTTGTTAACTTCTTAAATTGAATACTATCAATTTCGGTATCTAAAAAAATTGAAGACAGCTTATAATCCTCTTGTAAAATACCATCAGAAAAAATATAGGTCTCATCACTATTTTCGTCATTTATTTTATAGATGAGCTCACTCATACTTACATTATCAGGCTCACCAAGACTTTCTATATATCCGTCATAAATGTCATAATAATAATCAACCTCTCTCAATTGAATTTCTCTGGAAGTAGCAGTAAGAATTTGTTGAACTTGAAAGGTAAATTGATCATCCTTGGCTTTATAAGAGTTGGAAATCCAATATCCCTGAACAAAAATAATCCCAACTAGGGATAACGACATAAGTGCAATAAGTAGTGCAAACAGCTTCTTGTTCATAGCCCCAAAAGTAGTATTTTAACATTTAGGGCTCAGTTAATTTAACCAAATGTTAACAAAATGAAAAAATCGCAATTAATTATGGCAACTAGCGCAAAGAATTATGAATTTTATGAACTTCTTTTAAAGTTGTTTTTAAATCGGTATTTTCAATAACGATATCCGCAAATTTCATTTTTTCTTCATCGGTCCACTGGTTGTTCATTCGATCTCGTATTGCTTCGATTGTTGTATTATCACGATCTATAACTCTTTTTATTCTAGTCTCAATAGGTGCAGTTACTAAAATTGTAAGGTAACAATCTTTATAACCCCCATTTTCAAAAAGAATCGCGGCTTCTTTAATACAATAATTTCCAGATTGTTTTCTCACCCATCGTCTAAAATGTGACGCCACTTTTGGATGAATAATAGCATTTACTTTAGTTAATAGAATAGGGTCATTAAAAATAAGGTTTGCAACAAATTTCCGATTAAGCTCCCCATCAATATAGGCAGAATGCCCTAATAACTCTGTAAGCTTTGATTTTATAATTTTGGAATTATTTGCTAGTCTTTTAGCCTCGTCATCTGCAATATATACAGCAACTCCAATATCTTTAAACATATTTGCAACGGTGGTTTTACCACTTCCAATACCACCTGTAAGTCCTATAACTTTCATTTAAAAATTAAATAATCGATTTTTTTTGAATCAAAATCAATATTAATAACATTTGCCGAACTTTGAACAAGTCTGGGTATCATAAAATTTTCTTCTTCATTCCTTTCATTATAATCACAGACTATTTTAAAATCATTCTCATTAATTTTTCTAAAATCATCAAGAGGCGCGTCGAATGTCAATGTCATAAAATTAGGAATTAATTTAACTATAACGCCTTCAGGAATGTTAAGCAATTCTATTGGTAGGTTTATTTGTTTTTGAGAAAACTCTGCTACTTGCAATGAGATTGAAACCTCTTTTGGCTTAAATGAAACTTCTTTATTTTCAAATGTCTTAAGAGTAACAGTTCTTAATATTGATTTATCTACATTATCCTGGGTGATCACCTTTGTTTCTGAAAATTCTATCGTTTCTAAAAAAAGTGATGGCCCAGAAACTATAATTGAATCAGGAGTAGCAACTAAACTATCCAATGGCCTGAAACCATCTTTAAAGCGTAAATTAGTTTTGATTCTTACGGGAATCTTTTTTGAAACAATTCCATCCAACTTTATACTAATTTCATTTACTGAAAGATTCCTTACTGCCAAATTGGTCTTAAGGCGAGCAGAAATTAATTTTATCAATTCATTTTCTGAAACTATAACTTGTGAAACTCCTTCAGAATAATAACGTCTCACATCAATATCGATTCGGGGTCTTTTTAATTTATAGAATAGAAATTCGAATCCATTAGTTGCAAGATCAAAAGTTATCTCCTTTAGGTTATCGTCTGTGATCAAGGTATTATCCGGGATATTTACATAATAAACAGAAGCTTCTGCAGTCGCTGTGTATTGTCTAGAAAATTTGGTAAGTGCCCAAAAGAATGTTGCAAGCACCAAAAAAAAGAAAAAGGCTTTCAACTTTGTACTTTTAAAAGGATTCTTAAACCGCTGCGACATATTTAATTATTAGTGAATATCTAAATTACTTAAAAAATAAATTCGGAAACTGCTTCTCTGGATCTTTCTTTAGTAAGTTTATGTAATATGTAGATTTTATAAAAGCCAATCCATAACCAAAAAACTGAACATAAAGTGCAATGACTGAAAGTGCGCCTATATAGATACTTTTATTTTTCACTGAAGAGTCTAAAAAGAGTAAAACCGTATAACCAAACAATGGCAACAAAAACTTCCAACTACCAAAAATTGACAGTACTATCGAAGCTAATGTAAATAACACGAAACAGCTTGGAAACCAATAAGTCAACTTAGAAGCCTGTGGATGCCATTTGTTCAAAATTGGTCGTACCATTCCGAATTTCTTTACTTGATTGTAAAACTTTAACCAAGAAATACGCCGTTTGTGATAAACAAATGCATTCGGAATAAAAATTGTTCTAAACCCTTCCTTTAAGATACGTTGTGAAAGATCAGGATCTTCTCCAGGATGAATCTTAGCGAACCCTTCCGTTTTTGAAAAAGCTTCCTGAGAAATCCCCATATTAAAGCTTCGGGGTTCAAAATTGCTTATACTCTTTTCACTACCTCGAATTCCGCCCGTAGTATAGAACGAGGTCATCACATAATTAATTGCTTTCTGAAGTGGAGAAAAACTAGAGTGAGCGGCATCTGCTCCCCCAAAGCAATGATGAAAGTTAGCAATTAGAAAGTCATTCACCACCCCAAGGTAATGTGGTGGCAATAAGCAATCTGAATCTAAGATTATAAAATAATTACCTTTTGCTCGTTGCATTCCAAAATTTCGAGAAGCGCCAGGACCAGAATTTTCTTTATAGAAATACGAAACAGTAAGTTCCTTTGAAAAAGATTGAATAATTCTTTCGGATGTTTCCGAAGAGCCATCCTCCACAATTACGATTTCATAACTCTCAGAATACTCAAGTTTGGTAAAACTCTCTAGAAGTTCCTTTATTTCTTGGGGACGATTATAAACAGGAATAATGAAAGAATAACGTAGTTCCATCGGGTAAATATAATCAAAAAAAAAGCCGCTCCAATTGAAATTGGAACGGCTTTAGTTTTTAAACAGAAACTATCTGTTTCTATCTATTGTATGCTTATTGCTTAATAATTCTGTAAGCACCTACTTGTCCATTAACAGTAACTTTCATTAAGTAAGTTCCTGTTGAAAGATTAGCGACATTAATCTCAGAAGTTGTTGCATCAATTGCTTGATTAATAACTTTCTGACCTAACATATTGTAGATCTCTACATTCTCTATAGTATCCACAGAACTTAAATTAAGAGTGTTTGCAGTTGGGTTTGGATAATAACTAAATCCTTCGATTGTATTATCTACCGTTCCTAAAACAAAACTAATATTAATGTCTGTAACACCTCCGTCATTTACAACATATACATAATATGCTTGACCAGCCACAGCTGGAATTGTTGCAGTAACACCAGGTAAACATTGGTTTTCAAACCAATCTACCAAGGTAAGATCTGTCTCTATAGAGTTCTCATTTGGAGCCGTATAGAACGTCACAGAACTAAATCCTGCTGGCGTAACAATATTCGCGGTTGCAGTTCCATCTCCAGTTGGTACAAAATTATACCAAACTCCTTTTGCTCCTGCATTATCACAATCTGCTGGAGTACCAGCCTCTGTAGTTGCATAATCCATTTGAACAGAAGGGTCTGTGTAAGGGAATCCTATTTCATCCACATCGATAGAATTAGCGATCATATCATTTGGCGGAGGTAATGGACCACCACCACCACCTGTAGTACAGGTTCCAGCAAATGAATATACTCCTTCTAAGGTACCATCAATTAAGAATCCTCCACCTAGACCATCGTCATAAGCTTCTCCTAACCCTACTAATCCAGCAGTTGAATTTTCCCAGAATGTATTAGAAGCATCCGTTGGCTCTAATGATACTCCAATCCAATACGTGGTTGGAACACCAGCTTGTCCAGCTAACATAACATCGGTGATATCAAGTTCAACATCCCATACATCAAATCCAAAGTTAGATCCAACTACAGTTTGTGAAGTAGGTACAAATCCTAGTTCGGAAGTAATAAGGTTTCCAGTATCTGGAGCTCCACCATTGTCTCCCCAAACATAAACATCAACAAAAGCAGCATTGACACCAGAACCTGTTCCACCAATAAAGGCGTTCAAGTTAACTGTCTCTAACATAAAGTCTCCATCTGCATCTACTGATACATCATGTGCAACGATACGTCCTAAGTTTTGTGTAAAACTCTTTCCGTTCTCAAAGGCATTACTTGGTCCATCTGTAGAACAAGGTCCACTTGTTCCACCACCACCGGTAGTACAAGTTCCTGCAATTGTATATACTCCTTCTAAGGTACCATCAATTAAGAATCCTCCACCTAGACCATCGTCATAAGCTTCTCCTAACCCTACTAATCCAGCAGTTGAGTTTTCCCAGAATGTATTAGAAGCATCCGTTGGCTCTAATGATACTCCAATCCAATACGTGGTTGGAACACCAGCTTGTCCAGCTAACATAACATCGGTGATATCAAGTTCAACA
>Ga0209344_10000326_pt1 | contig 88874 bp, 74 predicted proteins | sample Cruoilmetagenom6_FD_187293 | JGI IMG/M metagenome (GOLD analysis project Ga0209344, IMG submission 187293) | Oil polluted marine microbial communities from Coal Oil Point, Santa Barbara, California, USA - Santa Barbara Oil Seep Sample 6 (SPAdes)... | ecosystem: Environmental > Aquatic > Marine... | reverse complement strand
TTTAACTATACTGCTTGTCGCATTGACAGTCATTTCAAGCAGTTCAATTGCTGCCAAAGGCGATCAACGAGAACTGATTTCAAGCGCTGTTCATAACGATCAACCCGCAGTGATCAATGGCGGAGGCCTTGCAAATTCAAGTGTTGTTTTGTCTTTTGACCTTGGTGGCGTTGCATCATGGGATGGGATTGATGATGCCAGTAACGTCATTGAAAATTGTGTTACAGGTACTGCAATCACAGGTATAGGCTGGACTTCTGTAGGAATTACGACTGTAGGTGCAAGTTGGTTGTCAGAACCTACAATGTTATTTTCTAACTCTTCCGGCTCAGGAGATGTAAATGGCATTAACCTGACTCTTGGTGTTGGTGATGACATGGCAGGTTCAGCAGTATACGACTCTGGCGGGATTGTTAATTTTGCCGATGTTCCATTGGCAGACATCGTATCAAATCCTGATGGCTTGTTTCCTATTCAGTTTTTTGAGGCATTTGATGATGTGGCTGATGCTGTAGATGCTGATTTTACAGGTGGCTCTATGACTATAGAAGGTGTTGATTTGGTAGCAAGTCCTGGCGCTGGCTGTAGTATGATTTCACAAGGACCACCACCAGTAGTTCCAGTAAATAACAAATTAGCTCTTTTACTGTTGGTACTGAGCATGATGGGTTTTGTGGCATTCAGAAGATTTGCTTAAAAATCTAAAAAATATATAAAAATTAGGGTATCATTTGATACCCTTTTTTTTATTTAAAAAAAATGAATGAATTGATTCAAATGCTGCCGAAGGCAGAGTTACACATGCACATTGAGGGCAGCTTAGAGCCTGAACTGATGTTTAAACTGGCCAAACGCAATGGCATTGATTTACCGTATAAAACCATAGATGAATTAAAAGCTTTATACGATTTCAACAACCTGCAAGAATTCCTCGATATTTATTACCAAGGCTGTGCGGTGCTACAAACCGAACAAGACTTTTATGATTTGGCTTGGGCTTATCTAGAGAAAGCCAAACAAGATCATGTGGTGCATACAGAAATTTTTTATGACCCACAATCTCACACAGATCGCGGCATTCCTTTTGAAACTGCCATCAATGGTTTGTACCGAGCTTTTGACGACGCCCAAGAACAATTGGGAATCAGTTTTCACATCATTGCCTGTTTCTTGCGACATTTACCAGAACAAGATGCTTTGGACTTATACCCTGAAATCTTAAAACACCAGGACAAGATTCTTGGGATTGGCCTAGACTCTTCTGAAATGGGACATCCGCCTGAAAAATACCAAAAAGTTTTTCTTCAAGCCAAAAAAGACGGCTTTAAAGTGGTGGCACATGCCGGCGAAGAAGGTCCTGCTGATTATGTAAAACAAGCCATCGACTTATTGCAAGTTGATCGAATTGATCACGGCAACCGTTGTTTGGATGATGAGATACTAACTGCTCAAATCGCTCACAAAGGCTTGGCTTTAACAGTTTGTCCTTTATCAAACTTAAAATTAAAAGTTGTCAAAAATCTTGCCGACCATCCAATTAAGAAAATGCTTAAGAAAGGCTTGATGGCAACCATCAACTCTGATGACCCTGCCTATTTTGGGGGATATGTTAATGAAAACTATACGCAGCTGGCTGCTGCAGTTGGTTTAACTGAAGATGAGATTTTTACTTTGGTAGAAAACTCTTTCAAAGCCAGTTTTTTACCTGAAAGTATCAAAGACATTCATCTTAAAGCTTTACATGCCATTGGTTAAATAACAAACAGCCAGTAAAGCACTGGCTGTTGATCGAACCACCTACCATCCCCCCCCCCTCATCAAATGGCTGAGTCATTTAAAAACAACCTACCAGGTGTTTAGCCACCGTGCTGTTTAAATAGTATCTTTTAGGCTTTGCACCTGACCTCACATTTTTTTACAGTGACCAATGCTAAACTCAGCCGCTTGCTAAACCATTTTTACGAGCCACCATTTGACTAAATTACACCATAAATTCAACGACACAGCACTGTTGTTATTTCTTATGTTCTCAATTTCTGCTCAAGCAGAATTGGTTTTTAAAAACGATTTTGAAACCATCAGTCAAGCTGACGCCGTTAGATTCTTGACTCAAACCAGTTTCGGTGCCACTCAACATGATGTTGATACCGTCATTTTACTCAGCTACAAAGGGTGGATTGATGAACAAATGGCACTGGATTTTGACAACCACAAAATTGAACAAGCCGTATTTAACTACAACCCAGACAATTATGGACTTAATGCGGCATGGTGGGACAACGCCATAACCGGAAACAACCAACTGAGAAATCGTGTTGCCTATGCGTTGAGTCAGATTTTGGTGGTTTCAGCTGAAGGCTACGAGCTCAGTAATCGATCCATAGAAGTGGCCAGTTATTATGACCTGTTAAGGCGCCATGCCTTTGGTAATTACCGAGATTTATTGATTGAAGTCAGCCGCCACCCAGCCATGGGACGTTACCTCAGCAGCAAATACAACAGCAAAGCAATCGGTAACATTCGTCCTGATGAAAACTATGCAAGAGAGCTTTTACAGCTATTTACCTTAGGCACTCATTTGTTAAACCCTGATGGCACAGTGGTGCTTGATGCTCAAGACAATCCAGTAAAGGTTTATCAACAAGATCAAATCAAAACTTTTGCTCGGGTCTTTACTGGCTGGTCACTACCCGGAGCCCGGTATTGGTTAGATAACAACCCGATACACCCTTCACCCGTTCAATTGATGTTTGATTTTGACAGCAGTGTTTTAAGTAATGGTGTAGACACCTATCATGACAGCGATGCGAAAACCCTTTTCACTGGTGATGTGCTGGCCGCAAATCAAAGCGCCACTGAAGATTTAGCCGATGCCATTGATGCCGTATTTGCCCATCAGAATATCGCGCCATTCATCAGTGAACAATTAATCCAACGTCTAGTCACCAGTAATCCCAGCCGTTTTTATGTATCACGTATAGCGCAAGTTTTTGAAGACGATGGAACTGGAACCAAAGGCAACTTATCAGCTGTGATTAAAGCCATTCTAACGGATAACGAAGCCCTGTTCGGTGGTGAATACAATGATAATTTTGGTAAATACAAAGAACCCACCCTGATGCAATCGCAGTTGATGCGCTTGTTTCATGGTATAGAAGTGACTTCAGGCATTTACTCAGGGCATTATGACCATGGTTTTTTAATCAAAGATGCCCGTGCATTCTCGCAAAGCCCATTGCGCGCACCCTCCGTATTTAATTTTTATCGACCAGATCACTATGCTTCGGTTGCATTGAGAGACCTCGGAATCAGGGCACCTGAATTACAAATTTATTCCGAAGATGTGATTGCCAAAATCTTACAAAGCTTGGAAGACAACATTCAGCGATTCAATACATTCACTGTAGACCAACTGCCTTGGATCACGGCCTATCCTTTGTTTGATTTTTATCCGGAACTCGAGCGACTTAATACAGAGGGTGTCGATGCACTGGTAGATTACTTGGATTTATTGTTAACCGCCAACCATTTACCGCCAGCAGTTAAACAAAACATGCGAGAAAAACTGGGCATGGCATTTACCGATGAAACAAAAAAACAAGCCATTCGTAATGTGATAAAAATAGCTGTCTTTCACCCCTCATTTTGGATCCAATATTGATGAATAATAACCACTCACGCAGAAAATTTATCAAACGATTGGCGGCTTTAGGCCTCAGTATTCCAGCTATTTCCACTGCAAAGCAGCTTCAGTTAATTAATAATACCTTAGGCGCCGCTGGTATAAATGATTTTAAAACCTTGGTTTGTGTTTTCCTCAGGGGTGGCAATGACAGCTTTAACATGGTAATTCCAACTGATCCGACTGCTTATGCCGCTTACTCACAATCCAGAGGAACTTTGGCTGTTTCAATCGATGGCATTCCCAATCCCAATGCATCGCCTTTGTTATTCAATCCGGTGATGTCTGAATTACAAGCTTTATTCAATGACAACCAACTGGCTGTTTTAGCCAATGCCGGTACACTCGAAGAACCCGTGACCAGCGCCCAAATTTCTGCCGGCACAGCGCAATTGCCGCAGGATTTATTTTCACATTCACATCAACAACAATGTTGGGAAAAAGCCGCTGGCGCCAGAAATCCAGCCAATATTCCTGCCGGTTGGGGAGGCTCATTGGCCAATGAATTATTGCTTGATCATCCACAGAACATCTCTTCATTAATCTCAATAGATGGCTACAATGACTGGCAAACCGGTGGCGAATCACTGGCAGTCAGTTCCAGCGGTGGCGTGACCAACATCAATCACATCACCTCGTCCCAATGGCATGACATGATAGGAGCAAGTGCCCAAAGCCCGAACATCTTTGAAGCCACTTTGGCGACCCGCATGAGCTCCACGTCAAGCAACAGTGAAGCATTGTTCGACGAAACACAAAACACCGCTTATGACAGCTATTTTGACAACACTGGCGGATTAGGAAATCGCCTGAAGATGGCCGCTCGATTAATCGCGGGTCGTGAAAACCTGAATCAGCATCGGCAAATATTTATGGTTTCAATGGGCGGATGGGACACCCATGCTGAACAAAATGCCGTACATCCAGCATTACTAGGTCAATTATCAACGGCTTTAAACGCATTTAACCAGGCCATTGTGGCAATGGGCAAAAATGATTCAGTAACCACCTTCACAGCTTCTGATTTCGGCAGAACCTTAACCATCAATGGTGATGGTACCGACCATGGCTGGGGTGGTCATCACTTAATCATGGGTGGTGCTGTTGGCGGTGGACAGGTGTATGGCGCCATCCCTGATTTCAGTATAGGTGGCAACGATGATTTTCCAGATCAGTCAGGACGGATTATTCCAACCACTGCTGATGCGCAATATGCCGCCGTATTAGCCAGATGGATGGGACTGTCACAAACTCAACTGGATGTCATATTTCCACAACTGGTGAACTTTGACACCGCAGCAACAGGCAGCTCTTGGGATGATGGCTTGTTGTTTATGGGTAGTTAAGTCGAAGTATTAATCCAATGATGACAAGCCTAAATTTCTTGACATATTTTTAACCAAAGCAATAAATCAAGTTATTAACCTTGCTTCACCTCTGTCTCGATGGTGTCAATCAAATCTCTCGACATGGCAATCATTTCTCGCATTTGATCATTCAATGTATTGAGTTCCAAAACGGTCATTTCAAAACCATTTTTTAACTCAGTGCTTTTAAAAAATTCTTCAAAATAATCTGCTGACAAAGGTGTCGCTTGACCTGACTGTCCATGGCTTACTATGAATTCATAATTTTTTACCATTGGCCCAAGGTCGATCAGCGAATATAAAGGCAAATAAATGATGTTTTCAGTATCAAAGCGATAGTGTTCTTCTTCACTTTTCATTTTTTTATACAGCAACTCAATGTTAAGTAAGACATGTTTAATCTCATCGTTCGAGATAATGGCGAGGTTTCCTGAGTTAATCAACTCTTGAAAGGTATTATTACTTTGGTAAAATTTTGCCAGTTGTAAATACTGATACCATCTGCATTGAAAGCTGAAATGTCGTCAATAGGTTTTCCATCGAAGTGTTGTAAAATCCTTTTGGCGGCAGCAATTTTTTCTGTCCGATCAGCCAGGTAGTTTTTCATCTCCACAATATTAATAATTAAATCTGACTTGATGTTCTGCAAATAGTGCAACTCTTTGGCCCTGGTTTTCCTGGCGTCATTCCAATTGTTGATCTGCAAAGCGATCAATATGCCAATCACCACCAATAAAATCTCACCCATGGCGTATTTTAAGTAGCGAACCGTTTTGCCTTCATTCAGCAGGTTTTGCCGCATTTTTCTAAAAAAGCTGATCATGTTTTATTGCCGGCTCGCTAACAAAGTTTCAATTTCACCCTTCATGGCTTGAGTATCTGCCTTCAGTGATTCATAGGAAGCGATGTGGGTTAAAGCAACGGTTGTTCTTTGTTGTAAAACATTAAACACATGCAATTCATTTTCTGGCAATTCCAATTGCAATTTTGCTGTTGCATGTAGATCATTCAATTCAATTTGCCCAAATATTTTTTGATTCATTTGGTTGCTGGCTTGTTCGCCATACTGATACAATGTGATGACATGCTTTAGGATTTCAGGTTGATAGATGCCATCAATGATATGGATGTTGTTATATCCAATCACTAATGTCACGCGCTGCAGTTCATGGTAATAACTGGTGATATTAATTTTAGTGGTTTCATTGGTGATCAATTCGATGTTGCCAGTGACTATCAACTCCTGGAAGGTATTCATGATGGGGTTGAATGTCCTTCTTTCGGTTAATTTACTGAGCTTTGGTAAGGTTTCTTTGGGATCATAGAGTGTTTTATTAGTCGCATAAAACCGCAACACATCCTGCCCCATGGTTGAATAATCATGCTCATAACCCAAGTAATCATCCAATAACTGATTTTGCTGTTCTAAGTCGTTAACCAACCTTTTTAAATACACCCGCTCCTTGTGTTGGTTGTTTTTCTCTTGATTCCAATTGTTGATCTGCAAAGCGATCAATATGCCAATCACCACCAATAAAATCTCACCCATGGCGTATTTTAAGTAGCGAGCCGTTTTACCTTCATTCAGCAGGTTTTGGCGAATTTTTCGAAAGAAGCTGATCATGGCTGAAATTCCTTGATGGCATCCTCTAGTTTAAGACTTTCACCCAGAAAGTTTTTTAGATTGAATACCTGGGTGTCATTCACCGCTATTTGGTACTGTAAATTGAACAACATTTCTGGTTTGGATCGAAGCATTGCGGCTGTTACAGGGATTGACTCATCAGACATATCCAATTCGCAAGTTTCAGGCAGTCTTGACCCAAATGTATTTGCCACCTCAATGACGACATCACCACAGGCTTGTTTTATCGCATCCTGAATGGCAATTGGCATAACCCCCCTGATAAATTCCCGATAGGGTGCCACCTGTTTAATAAATTGATTTTGTGCAAAATCCTCCGAATAATAAGCAAAAATCATGCCTTTGAGGGACTCACTTTTTATTAAGTTGACATGTCCGGTACTCTGCATTTCATTGTAAGTGGCTCGATTACTCCAAGTTCCATGGATCTGACTGGCTTGATAAGCACCAATAACAAACTGCTCATCACTGACTGTATTTTCATCATTCACGGCATCTACTGCCCTCATGGCGTATTTTCTGACAACGGCTTGATAATTCAATTCTGCGATCAATGATTGTTGGTCATTTTTTAAGTCAGCTTGTAAACGATTTAACAAAACACTGGCTTGTTTTTCTCCAGCCAGTTGTTCATTCCAATTGGACACTTGGATACCAATAAATACACCAAAGACAACAATCAATAAATCTATAAATACCGCAAACCAGTTTTGCTCTTTTACATGTTTGGATACGCTGCGTAAAATCATGACTGATAATCCCTGATGGCTGTCAACAAATTTTCGGCTACCTTTGCAAAATTTTTCAAATTGAAAACCTGTACATCATTAACTGAGACTTGATATTGTAATTCAAACAAAAGGTCAGGTTGTTGACGAAGAAAATCGGCTGTTTTGGAAAACAATTCATCTGCTAAACCCAAATCACATCTGGTGGGCAATGTGGCACCAAAAGATTTTGCAACTTGGATGGCAATATCACCGCACTCACTCCTGATGGCATCTTGAACTTTAAAAGGCATTAAACTTCTAATAAATTTGCGATAGGGCGCGACTTCTACCGTGATGGCTTGCTTGGCCCAATCATCTGAATAATAGCCCAATATGCTGTCCTTAAGATCATCACTTTTGAGTAAATTCAGTTGTCCAGTACTAAAAATTTCATTAAAGGTTGAGCGGTTACTCCAAGGAGGATTAATCTGACTGGCTTGATAAGCTGCGATGACAAACTGTTCATCACTGACCGACTCATCACCATTGAGTGCATCTATGGCCTGAATACTGTAATTCCGTACGACATCCTGATATGCAATTGTAGAGGCAATAACTTCTAGATCATTTTGTATATCAAGTTGTAACCTTTGAATCAGATTTTTAGCCTGCTTTTCCCCCACCCTTTGTTCGTTCCAATTGGATACTTGAATGCCGATAAAGACACCAAAGACTACAATCAATAAATCTAACCAGACTGCCAACCAGTTTTGATTTTTAACGTGTTTAGTTACATTGCGCAATAACATTGAACCCCCTTATATTTCACAACAATATTAAGTGAAACTCACTTTTGTTGCAACCTGCTTTGATTTTCCCACAACTGGTGAACTTTGACAGCGCAGCAACTGGCAGTCCTTGGGACGATGGACTGTTATTTATGAACTAGTTGCAAAGCACTTTGTTTATTGATGGCATTGACAACAAAGCTAATACCGTTGCTGTCTATATTGTTCCCGAATTCTCAAACGGACTACAATACCACAGCGAACACATCCTATCAGTACCTTATTTTTTCAGTTTCTGTTGGGCGCAGGGAAAGTCGCTTTCTGGGTTACGTATTAACCAGCATTCACTTTGATAACGACAACTAAGATTGAGTAGCTAACTGAACATAAGCCAAGAGTTATTCAGGCATTGTGACCTGAAGGCAAGCCTTTGAAACCCTACACATTATAGAAGCGACTTGTTACCTTAATGAATGCTGCTTATCGACAAATTGACTGTCTGCATTGGGAACAACACCCGACAATTGGTCGTAAAGAACCTCTTAACCCCTAAAATAGATTCCGAAGGAATGAATTCATTGTGAGCAGCGCCCATATGGTGCTCTCCACAAAATTCGTTAATGATAAACCGTGTTCTGATATGTGTATCAGGGTTCATAGCTGGTACTCAAAAAAGCAATATTTTAAACCCAATGAGGATAAGTATTAGACCACCCAAAAATTCTGCTTTGTTTTCTAACCATGTACCACTTCTTGCGCCTACATATACACCTATCCAACTGAATATAAATGTTGTGATTCCTATTGTAGCGCAAGCAATAAATGGATTGACTTCGATGAGGGTTAATGTATACCCAGCAGCCATTGCGTCGATGCTTGTTGCTACAGCAAGAACAATTAATATTTTATGAGTTATCTGGACGATATCCTCTTCTATACCACCAGTAATTGATTGATAAATCATCTTGCCACCAATCAATATAAGAAGAAAAAACGCAATCCATGGCGCGTAATTTTCAACCCAGCCCAAAAAACCCTTGCCACCTAAAAACCCAAGTAAAGGCATTATGGCTTGAAATAAGCCAAAGTATATCGCTGCCATGAGTGCCACTGATTTCGTTTTTTGTAAATGCTTTGAACCAAGACCAATAGATACAGCAAAAGCATCCATGCTTAGAGCCACTGCTAGAATCATTACTTCAAACATATACTAATCTTGTTGATTATGGTTAAGTGAAATTTCATATTAAAAACGTTCGGCTCACAACAGACAACAGTAAACAAAAGAGGACTTACACTCCTTTAATCATATTGTAGTCAATTATCTACACTTGATGTCTAGATTATGGGCAGAAATTTTGTTCTCCAAACAGAAAAATCATGAATGCTGCTTATTGACAAATTGACTGTCTGCATTGGGAAAAACACCTTCAGAAGCTGCTCCAAGACCCGCTTCCCAAACCACGTCAGTGAGGGCTTGTCCGCTTGATGTTTTGTCATCTTCATCTTTATCAGCATCTGAGTAAAGTGATACCAAAACTTGATGCACACCACCACCCGGGTAAAGTTTTAGTAACTCTTGACGAATGACTTCGAAGTCTTCACTTTGAGACTTACTTAAACACGAAGCCTGCCAGGACTCGGAATGAATTCTGATAATCATCGTATTGGGTTCATAAATATAAAAACACGCATCAGCATCGTTGAACAACACCCGACCATTGGTCGTAAAGAACCTCTTGACCCCTAAAATGGGTTCCGAAGGAATGATAAACCGGCCATTGGGCGATTTGATGATGCTTTTATAGTATACAAACAGTTCCATTTTCTTATTTGTCGCTTTGGTAAATGACTAAAAACTGTTTGCTATAACTGGCGAGAAGCGAGTACAACCGACTATTTTAGTCCTTTCTAAAAACTGGTTAAACAGCTACTTCTTCCTCTCGAAGAGTTAGCACTTCGTAACCCGTTTGAGTCACTAAGACAGTATGCTCCCATTGAGCTGAAAGCTTTTTATCTCTAGTTATGACTGTCCAGCCATCTTTTTTAGTTTTAATTTGGCGTCCACCTTGGTTAATCATGGGTTCGATGGTGAAGGTCATGCCTGCTTCGAGAGTCATTCCTGAGGCAGGGTTACCATAATGCAACACTTGTGGGTCTTCATGCATTTCTCTACCAATGCCATGACCACAGTATTCACGCACCACAGAATAACCTGCAGATTCAGCATGTTTTTGGATGGCATGACCAATATCACCTAGTCTTGCCTTTGGTTTGACTGACTTAATGCCTTGCCACATGGCTTCATAAGTTGTTTTAACCAAACGTTTTGCTGCAGGACTGGCTGTACTCATTACGTACATTTTGCTTGAATCACTGATGAATCCATTTTTTTCCAAAGTAATATCTATATTGATGATATCGGTTGATTTTAATTTATAAGTATAAGAAGGCACCCCATGACACACCACTTCGTTAACCGATGAATTAAGAGAGTATTTATAGCCATATTGACCTTTACTCGCAGGTCGTGCATTCAAAACATCAACGATATAAGCTTCAACTTGAGTGTCTATTTCCATGGTTGTCAGACCTTCGCAAATATAAGAATCTAACATTTTAAAAACTTGTGCCAAAAGCTTTCCTGACGTTCTCATGAAATTGATTTCAACTTCGTTTTTAATCAGGGCATCATTCATTAATCAACTCTGCAATTGTCGAAACTTCCTGACGTAATTGTTGTTTAATAATTTCATGAAATGTGGTGGTTGGATTCAGTTCAGCAAGCATCCCCATTTTAATCCAAAATTCTGCTTGAGCATTGATAGAACGAGACATAACTCCACTGGATTTCCTGATTTCATCATGCAACTGATCAGAAATTTTTACGATACCCATTAATCACTCCGTATATGTTTTATATACGAATCATATAATCATTATAAGGTGGTGTCAATTAATGGGTTCCGAAGGAATGAATTCATTGTGATCGGCAGCCATGCGGTGCGCTATATTTCGCAGCCCATTGCACGAACAATGAAAGACGATCTAGATAAATTTCCTCTTGACTAGAGAAAGGCAGGCTTAGTTTATTTGCAACTGATTTGAGGTCATGAGCAATTTTATGAAAACGCCTGGAATCCAATTTTCCGACAGTGAGATCAGGCTTCGATTTGGAAATAAGCGCACCCTTGAGGGCATTTTTTACCATTGCTACTCACTGAACTTCTGCTTCACAGCGTTTCAGTTACATTTTAGTCACTTTTGTAGCTGCAGGGCTTGCTCCTGCCTTGCCCCGCATCAGGCTTATATTAAAAGAGTTTTGCTATACCGAAAAAAACAAGCACTGTATTAAAAAATCATTCCAATGGGCACCCGCAAGGGGTGCAGCTACTGCTACAATTAACTTTCTTTCAAAATCAGTTGTGAATGAAAAGTTTAATGCAAAGTTTTTACTTTAATCCAATAGTCTAAAATCGATCAGTTTATGATTTAACCAATAACGACATCTGTGCCACTTGGTTGAACAGCGATTGCATCGCTTGCAGTAAAGCCAGTCGGTTGTTTTTTACGGCTTCATCATCGGCATTGACCATCACGTGTTCGAAAAATTCGGCAACAGGTTCTGCCAAGGATGCCATTAATTGCAAGCATTCGCTGTAGTTTTTATTGTCGAACAAGGGTGCCACTTGATCTTGCACTTTGCTTAAGGCATCAAACAATGACTGCTCTTGCTGAACTTCGAACAAGCTGACGTCAATGGTATGGATTCCATCGAGTTCGGCTTTGGCCAGGATGTTGTTGGTGCGTTTATTTGACTCAATCAAACTCACGGCTTCTTCGGCCTGTTTAAACGCCTGACAAGCTTCAATGCGTGCATCAAGATCAGGTAAATTGTCACTGTCGGTGGCTAAAACCGCTTCAACCACATCGTAAGAGATGCCGTTGTCTTTGTATTGTTGCTTCAGCCTTTGTTGGATAAATTGATTAACCTCTTCTTCAGCAGTGACTGTATCTACCACCGGCATCAAAGACATCATCTGCTTGATCATTTCTGGCACAGAAACGGCGATGGCTTTTTGTTGTAATATGGCTAACACGCTCAACGCTGCACGGCGCAAAGCAAACGGATCTTTAGAACCTGATGGCTTTTTACCTACCGCGAAGATGCCACATAATGTATCCATTTTATCGGCAATGGATACGGCTTGGCCCAAAGTGGTTTCAGGTAATGTATCACCGACAAATTTCGGCAAATACTGATCACGAATGGCTTTGGCTACTTCTGTTGACTCACCTTGGGCTTCGGCATAATAACCACCCATCAAACCTTGGAGGTCTGGAAATTCATCGACCATATCAGACATCAAATCGGATTTCATCAACTCAGCTGCTCTTTGAGCTTGATCAGTTTCAAAATTCATTTGTGGTGCCAACCAAGTCAGTAGTTTGGCAATTCTTGCAGTTTTATCCGCCAACGTTCCCAATGACTTTTCAAACACCATCTTTTCAAGCAACGGAATGTTGTCACGCAAGGGTCGTGCTTTGTCCTTTTCCCAGAAAAAGCGAGCATCTGCCAATCTGGGGGTAATGACTTTTTCAAAACCTTTTTTCACTGCAGATGGGGTTTTTGAATCGATGTTGGCCAAGGCCACAAAATAAGGCATCAATTCACCCGATTTATCTACCACTGAAAAATACTTTTGGTGCTTTTCCATTGAAGAAATCAGGGCTTCTTTTGGTACAGACAGGAAGTCTTTATTAAAATCGCCTAAAACAGCCACTGGCTTTTCAACAATGCTTGAAACTTCAGACAATAAACTGGCACCAATTTTGGCCACGCCATTAACTGTTGCTGCGGCCGCATTCACTTGTTCAGCAATCAATACTTCACGTTTAATTTGATCAACCATGATGTGCGCGTCTTGTAGCACTTGCACATAATCTCGTGCATGTGGAATGGTCACATATTCATTGTGGTGAAATCGATGACCTAAACTCTGATTACCCGCTTGAACCCCAAACTGTTCCATCGGAATCACGGTTTCATCTTTGAGCAAAACCATCCAATGTACCGGCCTGATAAAGCTGTAATCGTTGTTACCCCAACGCATCGGTTTAGAAATCGGCAGTTGCTTGATAGATTTCTCAATGAATACGGGTAATACCTGTTCAATACTCATGCCTTTTTCTAGTACTTCATAGCTCAAGTATTCACCTTTGTCGGTTTCAACCCGACTTAAATCAGCCACTTCAACACCGATCGAACGCGCAAAACCAATCGCCGCTGGTTTGGCGTTGCCACCTTCGTCAAAAGCTGCAGCCACCGCAGGTCCGCGTCTTTCAGATTTTTTATCCGCCAACTGTTCATTGATGCCGTTAATCTGAAAGGCCAATCGTCGTGGTGAAGCGTACCACCTTGAACTGTCATCAAAAGTAAAACCAGCTTCGGTCAATTGTTTACCTACGCCTTGGTACAAAGCTTTTGATAAACCATACAAAGCTTTTGGCGGCAATTCTTCACAACCCAATTCAAATAAAATATCAGCCATGATTATTTCTCCTCCTTAGGTAGGTTCTTGGTTTGTTGATTTTTTAGGCCAGGAAAACCCAAAGCTTCTCGTGATTGGTAATACATTTGAGCCACTTGTTTAGACATGTTCCTGACTTTCAAAATAAATTGTTGCCGTTCAGTTACACTGATGGCTTTACGTGCATCCAATAAATTGAAGTAATGTGAAGCTTTCAAGGCTTTTTCATAAGCTGGCAAAGGCAATTCTTTTTCAATCAATGTCAAACATGCCTTCTCTGCCTCATCAAAAGCGGTAAACAATGAAGGTACATCGGCATGTTCAAAGTTATACGCCGACTGCTCGACTTCATTTTGATGGTACACATCTCCATAAGTCACTGTGCCATTGGGCGTTTCTGCCCAAATTAAATCGTAGATGCTGTCTTTGTTTTGTAAATACATCGCCAGTCGTTCTAAACCATAAGTGATCTCTCCCATCACTGGCTTACATTCCAAACCACCGACTTGCTGAAAGTAAGTGAATTGAGTGACTTCCATCCCGTTAAGCCAAACTTCCCATCCCAAACCCCAAGCACCCAAAGTGGGTGATTCCCAATTGTCTTCTAAGAACCTGACATCATGTTCCAAAGTGTCGACACCAATGGTCGCCAATGATTTTAAGTACAGTTCTTGGATGTTCTTGGGCGAAGGCTTAAGAACCACTTGAAACTGGTAATAATGCTGCAACCTATTCGGATTTTCTCCATAACGGCCATCGGTTGGGCGTCGACATGGCTGTACATAAGCACTGTTCCAAGGCTCAGGCCCAATGGAACGTAAAAATGTCGCAGGGTGAAAAGTACCCGCACCTACTTCCAAATCCAATGGCTGGATGATCACGCAACCATGTGCGGCCCAAAACTCTTGTAATTTAAGGATTAATTCCTGAAAGGTGAGGAAGTCGTGTTTATTATTTTCCATAGAATAATTCAAGGATTCAGCAAAACCCTGCATTATACTTGACCAGCTATAGACTGTGCCATGTTTGGTTTTTGATTTAATCGAAAATAATGACTATATGCCCCTATATTTTAAAAGCACAATGGTTAGAATAATGGTCTTTTTAAAACTGAGAGCCCTCATGTATCCATTTAAAATAATTCTCATTGCTATGCTTTTGGCCAGTTCAGTCAACGCACAAGAAGCCATCACTTATCAAAAACCACCGCAAGAAATCCTTGAATTGATTGACATAGATCGGGCACCCTCGGTAATTTCAGATTCTAAAAAACAAAAAATGCTGCTGGTCTATCGAGATCAATACAAATCAATCGCTGAATTATCTGAAAAAGAATTGCGCTTAGCTGGCTTACGAATCAACCCGAAAACCAATATTGGTAGCCGCACCACTTATTACAATAACATCAGGTTAATGGACATCAACTCACAACAAGTTATGGACCTTAAAGGCATGCCTGAACAGGCCAGAATAGCCCATATTAATTGGTCACATGACGAGTCAAAAATTGCTTTTACCCACACCACTGATACCGGTGTACAACTTTGGTATGCTGACTTAACCACCTTGCAAGCTAAACGCTTAACCGATGCCAACTTAAATGCCAACATGCGATCAGTGGCACAATGGTTCAATAATGACCAATCATTGTTGGTTAAATTTTTACCTAAGAACAGAAAGCCTTTAATCAGCTCTGAAGATGCAGTACCTGTTGGACCCACAGTTTCAAACAGCGATGGTTCCAAAGCACAAAATAGAACCTATCAAGATTTATTAAAAAACCCCAATGATGAATTTAACTTTGAACAATTGGCTCACTCTGAACTGATGGAAGTTACCCTCAAAGGAAAAATCAAAGCTTGGCAGCCATCAGCCATGTACAGCAGCATTGACTTCTCTCCTGATGGCAAATATGTAGCCGTATCCCAGATCAAACGTCCCTTTTCTTATTTGGTGCCTTACCGTCGGTTCCCGCAACAAACAGATATTTTTAAAGCCAATGGCTCCTTGGTTTCAAATTTCAATCAAGTGCCTTTGATTGAAGAAATTCCGAAAGGGTTTATGTCAGAAAGAACTGGCAAAAGAAGTTTACAATGGCGAGCCGATCACCCAGCCACCATGGTATATGTCGAAGCCTTAGATGGTGGAGACCCTGAAAATCAAGTTGATTTCAGAGATGAGGTGTTTCAAGTCAGCGCTCCTTTTAATAGCCAGCCTGAATCTTTGTTTAAAACCAAAGACCGGTTTTACCAAGTCATTTGGGGCAATCAAAACAATGCCCTGTTTTATGATTATTGGTGGAACACTCGCCAAATAAGAACCAGCTTATTTGACCCATCCAATTTAGACCAAGAAGTTCATGAATTAAGTGTCAGGAATTATCAGGATGTTTACAGCAATCCGGGTACTTTTGTGACCAAACGCAATACATATGGTCAAGATATTTTATTGATTGAAGATGGAAAAACTTATTTGATCGGTGACGGTTACACCGACCAAGGACAATTTCCCTTTATCGACCAGTATGATTTAACAACTCAAAAAACTAACCGCTTATACCAATCTAAATACACCGATAAAATTGAAAGCTTAAATGACGCAATTGATTTGGGTGCAGGTAAAATTTTAGTCAGAATTGAATCACCTACGGAATTTCCTAACTATTACATTCGTGACTTTAAACAAGACACATTGACTCAAATTACGGCCTTTGAAAATCCTTTTGCCTCGATTGCTGGCATCCACAAAGAAGTGATTAAATACCAGCGTGATGATGGCCTTGAGTTATCCGGTATCTTGTACTTACCCGCTGATTATGATTTCGTCAACAAACCCAAATTACCAATGGTCATGTGGGCTTATCCAAGGGAATACAAAGACAAAAACAGTGCCTCACAAAATACCAACAATCCCAATGAATTCACTTATCCTTATTACGGCTCTATGCTTTATTGGGTGACCCAAGGTTATGCCATCCTAGATGATGCATCGTTCCCGATTGTTGGCGAAGGCGATGACCAACCTAATGACACATTCATCAAACAACTGGTTGCCAATGGCAGGGCCGCCATTGATGCAGTAGATAACCTGGGTTACATTGATCGCAAACGGGTCGGAGTCGGAGGACATTCCTATGGAGCATTTATGGCGGCTAATTTACTCAGCCATTCAGATGATTATGCTGCTGGCATCGCCAGAAGTGGTGCATACAACAGAACTTTAACGCCATTTGGCTTTCAGTCCGAAGAACGCAGTTATTGGGACGCGCCAGAAGTCTACTACAACATGTCACCTTTCATGCATGCGGACACCATGAATCAACCCTTGTTATTGATTCACGGCGAAGCCGACAACAATTCAGGGACTTACCCATTACAAACTGAACGATACTTCAATGCACTTAAAGGCCTAGGTGCCACAGCCAGAATGGTTATGTTACCCAAAGAATCTCATGGCTACCGAGCACTGGAATCGATTTTGCATGTGATTTGGGAACAACACCAATGGTTAGAGACCTATGTAAAGAACAAAAAGTAACTGCTTCCTAATGCGAATAAAGGTTGTTTTTCTGCCTGACTAACCCAATAATACGCACTTGAGTTGGTCGGGCAATCGCGGGTTGATTTATTTCAATTCGAGGAAAGTCCGGGCTCCAACAGGGCAAGGTGCCGGATAACGTCCGGGGGGCGCGAGCCTACGGCCAGTGCAGCAGAAAAGATACCGCCACTTTTCGAAGTGGTAAGGGTGAAATGGTGCGGTAAGAGCGCACCGCGACTTTGGTAACAAAGGCGGCATGGTAAACCCCACCTGGAGCAAGATCAAATAGGGAAACTATAGGCGTGTGCCCACGCTGTTTCCGGGTAGATTGCTTGAGGCTGGCAGCAATGTCAGACCCAGATGAATGATTGCCGCGTATTTATACGAACAGAACCCGGCTTACAGACCAACTCATTTTATATTTTTTTACAGGTTTCTTTTTAAAAGGGTCAGTACCTTTTCAAGAAACCTTTAAATTCATACAACAACATAACAACAGCAAAGGATACTGACTTCTTTAAAAAATGTGTGAATAATCCAGATCAACAAGCAAACGATGCCCTGTGGTTAGACGACAACCACTGTTCTCTGGCACACCACACAAAAACCATTGAAGTCCTAAAAACCTTGCAAGCCGATGAAGAAATCATTCAGGTTTATTCATGGTTTCATGCCATCCGCACCAACAGCCTTGAGGTGTCAGAACTGAACGACAACACTTCAGAAAAACAACTGGCCACACTCAAAGACCTGATCAAAATACACCAAGCCGATTGGTTACTCAAACCCAAATCCAACAATGCAGAGGGTTTACGGCGCTTGTTGTTCGCGATGATTAATGATGTGCGCTTGGTTTTGATTTTGTTGGCTGAACAGTTGGTGTTGATGCGAGCAGCGACGGATTTTGATGAAAAAACTCAACAACAGCTAGCCACCTCTACCATGACTTATCATGCAGCACTGGCTAACCGTTTAGGCGTGTGGCAGATAAAATGGGAATTGGAAGACCTGTCCTTTCGATTTTTACAGCCAGATCAATATAAGAAAATTGCCAAGAAACTGGCTGAAAAACGCAATGATCGCGAACAATTCATTCAAAAAAGCTCACAACAACTGACCGCAGCTTTGGCACAAAACAACATCGAAGCTGACATCGCCGGACGTCCCAAACATATTTTCAGTATCTACAAGAAGATGCAACAAAAGAATTTGGAGTTCGAGGGTTTGTTCGATATACGTGCTATTCGGGTGTTGGTTGATACGGTGGCTGATTGTTATGCCACTTTGGGCATTGTTCATGGCACTTGGTCACACATTCCCAAAGAGTTTGATGACTATATCGCACAACCCAAAGGCAACAATTACCAATCTTTGCATACCGTGGTGGTGGTTGAGGGTAAAACTTTAGAAGTACAAATCAGAACCCATGAAATGCATGAACATGCTGAGTTGGGTGTGGCAGCCCATTGGCGGTATAAAGACGGTTCTAAACAAGACCAAAGCTATGACAACAAAGTCAATTGGATGCGCCAACTGCTGTCCGAGCATGCTGGTTCTGATGACCTGTTAGACGCTTTTCAATCGGACACCCAGGAAGAACGGATTTACGTCTTTACCCCCTCAGGCGATGTGGTTGATTTACCCTTTGCATCAACTCCTGTTGATTTTGCCTACCAAGTTCATACCGAAGTCGGTCATCGCTGCAGAGGTGCCAAAGTCAATGGCTCGATTGTGCCGCTGACCCGTGCTTTGAATACCGGTGACCAAATTGAAATTTTGACCTCAAAGATTGCCAAGCCATCCAGGGATTGGCTACATGAACAGTCTGGTTATTTACAAAGCGTTAGGGCAAGGGCCAAAGTCAGGCATTGGTTCAGGGAAAATGATTTTGATAAAAACCTGCAAATTGGCAAAGAATTACTTGAAGCAGAACTGAATAAATTTGCCTTACAAAATGCAGATTTACAAAAATTATTAGAATCATTTAATTTACAACACACCGATAAGTTATATGCCATGATTGCCACCGGTGACATCACGGTCAATCAAGTGCTCAGACGAGCTGATTTACAACTTAACCCAATCAAAAAATTTGCCCAGAAACAAATTCCCAAAAAAGCCAAGACGACCAAATACACTGGCGGGCTGATTGTTGAAGGTGTTGACTCATTAAAAACCACTTTAGCCAGTTGTTGTACCCCAGTTCAAGGCGACTCAATTGGCGGCTTCATCACCAGAACACGAGGAATCAGCGTACACCAAGCCCATTGTGACAATTACCTGCACATGATTTCAGAACAACCCAATCGCTTGGTCAATGTCAAATGGAATGATGACGTCACTGAGGATACTGTAACGGCCCTGTTGATTGTCGCCAACAACCGAAAACATGTGATCAAAGACATCAGTGCCTTACTGGCCAATTTGAAAGTTGAGATCATGGCACTGAATGCAGAACCTGATAATGAAGCTGGATTGGTTAATATCAACATTTCAATTCAAATCAGAGACTTTGATCATTTGAGCGAAGTCATGAATCGACTGTCTAGCTTACAGCACATCAATTACATTCAACGCAATCTGAATTAAAACTTATTCCTTTACTGGCTTCTTTTGCAATTTTCTTTGTAAGGTACGTCGGTGCATTTTCAAAGCCTTGGCCGCATGACTGATGTTACCATTGTGCTCTAGCAAAACTTTCTGAATATGTTCCCACTCCAATCGCTTGGTTGATACAGGATCCACTTTAATCGCTTTTTTAGCATCTGCACCCCGGTTGTTGAATGCGTTGACAATTTCCTCAACACTGACCGGCTTAATTAAATAGTCTTTAACCCCTATTTTTATCGCTTCAACAGCAGTACTGACCGAGGCATAACCCGTAATAATAACAATTTCAATACCTGGCGATTGCTTCAGCAGCCACTGCGCTAACTCCAATCCAGATTCATCACCTAAACGCAAATCCAAGACCACCGAATCTATCTCATGCTGTTCTAGTATTGATTGTGTTGTTGCCCTTGAACTCGCTTCATACAGCTCAAATTTATACCGACCTAAAGCGCGCAACATACTGTAGCGCAAGACTTCATCATCATCTATAACTAACAATTTTTTATGCATCAATTGATACCTGTATATATAGGTAGAATTATCACCGTTTCTGCCCCAAGTTGATTGACATTGAATTGTAAACTTCCACCCATGGCACTGACGATTCGTGCAGATAATTTCAATCCGATACCTAAGCCATCACGATTTTTATGGGACCGCCCCATACCCTCATCTCGAAACACCATAGAAACATTGTGTTGGTCATTGGTCAACGTCACCTCTATTTGCTTCGCACCTGCAGTTTTTGAGTTATTCAACACATTGAGGCACGCCAATTTAAACAACTCATCAATTGAAACTTTTATATTTTGTGTCAATTTATTGTTAACCAGACTGCGCATAGAATCACCCAACCCTAACAACAATTGATCAATGAATTCAGTCACTGAAATGACCCTCATGTCATCTGGGTCGGAACGGTCTGCGACCAAGGTCAATTCTTCCAACACATTTTTGCATCGTTTAACCTGCGATTCCAATACATCCAAATCCTTAATCGCATCTGAACCCTTAATCCCATGTCTTAACTCACTAACCAATAAGTTTATACTGGCCAGTGGTGTGCCCAATTCATGCGCCAGGCTGGTGGCTAAGGTGGCCATTTTTAGGATGTTTTCATCGGCTTGTCTTTGTTGCTCAAGTCGAATCAATGAATTGTTTTTGGCTTTAATGCGATTCATCAAAGTCGTGGTGGCCCATGTTAACAACAGCGAAACAATGATAAAACCCAGCCACATCCCAACGATATGATTGGCCATCATGGTGTCATGATTGTGGTGTGCAGATTGATGAACACCGATGTACCACAACCACAAGTAAACCAGGTTAGAGCACAAAGTCACCAGCCAAGTAAACAATGGGGACTGACTTAATGAAGCCAATACAGTGGGAATCAATAAACACCAGATCAATGGATTACCAACACCATCTAAGAATGCAAAAAATGCCGCCCACAACAACAAATCAACCAAGACCATATATGCATATTGATGCTGGGCGTTGTCAACCCATTGCAAGACAATGATAAGCAACAAATATAACACACCAATAACCACTAAATAAGGGCTGACATCGGGCCAAATTGACCACTTGGCATTGATCATCAACAACAGCAATTGGCCTAAAATTAAAGACAATCTGAATTGAAATAGGTGATTCATTTTTAGATTTACATTGAACAACAATGAAGCCAAGTATACCTATTTTCGAACTGGATAGGATAGCAATGCGACAATTTGTCACAGGTACATAAGTTACATAAGAATCTAAAATAGCACTTTTAATCAAAAACCAAGCAAACCATGAAAACACCAGCATTTTATATACTCGGCTTAGTCGCTTTACATTCAGCTTTTGCCGATGGTCTTGATCACGGTACAAGCCAACACCAAGCAAGTGACCATGCTCCCATTGGCGTGATGGGCGATCATACCCACCAGAAAGGTGATTGGATGTTTTCCTATCGTTACATGGACATGTCAATGGATGGCCTCAGCATGGGCACAAACGACCTCTCAACCAGTGATGTTTTGAACGATTTTATGATGGCGCCCGTGAACATGGGTATGAAAATGCATATGTTTGGGATGATGTATGCCCCATCAGATCGGGTTACTTTAATGGCCATGCTCAATTACTTAGAAAATGACATGTTGATTCAAACCAGAATGGGCGATCGATTCAACACCGCCTCCAATGGCATCGGTGACAGCCAACTGGGCCTTTTAATTAAATTAAAATCTTGGAAAAATAACCAACTTCATACCAATATTGGTCTCAGTATCCCAACTGGGTCAATCAACCCAAGAGACCAGACGCCGATGGGCGCAAACAGCTTACTGCCCTATGCCATGCGCTTAGGTTCTGGAACCTATGACCTCAACTTGGGGCTGACATGGAACCAATACAATGAAGCTTATTCATTAGGCAGTCAATTAATGAGTACCTTAAGAACTGGTGAAAACAACCAAGACTATCGACTGGGCCATGAAAACAAACTGAACTTCTGGGCAGCTAAATCATTAAATAATTCATGGAGCTTATCTGCCAGATTAGAAGCAAAAAACCGTCAAAGCATCAAAGCCAGCGACCTCAGGTTGATGATGTCAAATATGACACCAACCGCCAATGCCAACTTTTCAGGCGGCAATTTCTTAACCACAAGTATTGGGGTCAATTACATCTCAAATGCCAACAACTGGACCAACGGCCATCGACTGGCTTTTGAATTCAATCAGCCCATCATTCAAGATTTTGATGGTATTCAAATGAAAACTGACAACAGCATCAATCTTGGTTGGCAAAAAGCATTTTAAAATCGGCGTTGAATAAACCAAAAAAACCGGCCCAAGCCGGTTTTTTTATATTACCGTCTATTTTACCTAAGGTCCATTCTCAATCAATCATCCAAACTGAGCAGGTATTGGGTCACATCAATGATGTCATTTCGAGTCTTTAACTGGTTAAATTTAGGTTTGTATTTACCATCAACAACCAGTGTAGGCAGGCTGTTAATACCCATGGCTTTTATCATTTGTTTGCCTTTCCTCATTTTTCCGTCAATCATGAATGATTGGGCATTGCTTAAAAAGATTTTTCGGTCTATCGCAAAAGATGCAGACAACCAATCAGCAATGTCATCAAGGCTTCTCAATTGTTTTTTGTATTGATGAATGGCAGCAAAAAAAGCCTTGTGTACACGCTCCAGTTCACCCATCATCTCTAACGTATAATAAGCTTTGGCATGGGGTTCCCATTGAGGGTAAAGAGCCACCGGAACTTTAATGATTTTATAATGGTTAGTTGATTGGTCTTGCAACTGATCCATCAAAGGTTCAAATGCATTACAGCCGGGACACATGTAACTAAAGAACTCATACACAATGGGTTCATGGCTCTCATCACTCCACGCTGGATTAACCACATCAAAATGGATCCCCGCTTCGTATTTCGAGAAAGTTGAGGTTAATAATTGACTCGAATGGGTCTGTGCTTCAGCAACAACCATTAGATTAATCAACAAAACACATGTCAGTAAAACCTTCATATCTATCCTTTAGCTTATAAAGTATGTATAGACTGAGTCACGGATAAAAAGTTGCAGTTGTTGGCTTTTGTGGCACAAAAAAACCGGCATTGAGCCGGTTTTTAAATGAGACAAGTTTAACAATGATTATTTTGGCAAACCCATATAACCAGCTTCTAAACCAACCAAATACTGAGTCACCGTAATAACTTCTTCTCTGGTTTTAAATGCTTTGGTATTAGGCACATATTTACCATTGGTAATTAAAGTAGGTGTAGAAGAAACACCCAATGCTTGCATCATTTGCATGCCTTTACGAATTTTACCATCAATCATAAATGATTTAGCTGTCGATAAAAACTGATCCTTATCAACACCAAATGAGCCAGCTGCCCAAACCGCTATTTCATCAATGGTACGGAATTGCTTTTTATACTGATGAATTGCAGTAAACATCGCTTCATGCGCCTGTTCAACCAAGCCCATGGCTTCAAAAGTATAATAAGCTTGTGCCGCTGGTTTCCATTGTGGATAAAAAACCACTGGAATCCGAACTAATTTAGCATGTGCTGGCAAATCACCTTCTAATTTTTTCATATAAGGTTCAAATGAAGCACAGTGAGCACACATATAACTGAAGAATTCATACACAATAACTTCATCTTTAGTTTCGGTATCCCATGCTGGATTGATTACTTGGTAATGAATACCTGGCTGATACTTTGCTTCTACTGCATCGGCTACATTTCCTACCGCTTCAGCGGCAGTATCAGCAACGGCTTCAGCCTGGTCTTTCACTTCAGCAACAACCGCTTCAGTTTGACTCTTGACTTCAGCAACTACTTTTTCTTTAACCTGCTCTTTAACTTCAGCAGCTTGATCATTGGCTTGTGAACAGCCCCAAATCAGCATCACAGATAATATCAGGGTGAATTTCTTCATATTGAATCCTCGTAAATTAGTGGGTATATTTGACTTACTTATCATACAAAAGTTTCAGTTTATTTTGCTGATTTCAAACCTTGTAGATAACTGGCCACAGCATCAATTTCTGCTTCAGTCAGGTATCGAGCCACATCTGCCATGATTTGACCATTAACGTCATCTTGATTGGCTAATTTTCTGCCTGCTTTATAAGCCCTGAGTTGAATCGCTGAATAAGCTGCATGTTGATTGGCCACTTTAGGGTATCCAGACATGGGATTACCTTGGCCAGTTGGACCATGACAAGACATACAAGCTGGAATGTTGCGTTCTTTATCGCCACCTTGATAAATCTTTTTACCCAATTCAACCAAATCAGCATTGGCTGCTTTCATTTTTAGCTTTTGCGATGAAAAGTAAGCCGATAAATCAGCCACGTCTTGATCTGAAAGTGCCGCCACCATAGGTGCCATTAATGCATTTTCTCGCTGTCCGCTTCTGAATAATTTAATTTGACGGTCCAAGTAAGCTTCATGTTGCCCAGCTAAACTTGGCCATACTGGATTCACGCTGTTACCGTCCATGCCATGACAGGCCGCACAAGTTCCAGACAATGTCTTGCCTTTTTCGGCATCACCGGCCATTACATTGACAGACATCAACAACAAAGCTGGCATTAAGAATTTAATCATATTTCGTTTCATAAAAACCTCTGATGGTTTGGTTTCTTCAAAAACGCGTATTATAGCTTAATCCTTAACCTCAAACATATCAAATTTATCCCATCTCCTTTAAAATACCCTTTTTTCAATCAGTCATTTACATGTCAAACCTATTCAGTCATTGTGAATTTTTAATCAGCGCATACAAAACCAGCCAATTACCAGAGGACGAAGGCATGGAAATTGCGTTCGCTGGACGCTCTAATTCTGGCAAGTCAACCACCATCAATGCATTAACCAATCATCGAGGCTTGGCTAAGGTTTCAAAAACACCTGGACGTACTCAGCTTTTTAACTGTTTTGAATTTAAGCCCAATATGCGATTAGTTGATTTACCCGGTTATGGTTACGCCAAGGTACCAATGAAAGTTAAAAGACATTGGGAAAAGGAAATTGACGCCTATTTAATGAAACGTGACAGTTTAATCGGCTTGGTTATAATTATGGACATCAGACACCCCATGAAGACTTTTGATGAACAAATGCTGACCTGGGCACATGAATCTGGAATGCATTCTCATGTTTTGCTTAATAAAGCCGATAAACTCAATAACAATGACACCAAAAAAACTTTAATGAAAGTGACCAAGGCCATTGCTAAATATAGCGACACAACCACTTGCCAAGTCTTTTCTGCCTTACGCAAGACAGGTACCGATGAACTGTCAAAAGTTATTTCTCCTTGGTTTAATCAAAAATCATAAGGCCTGAATCAATTCAATGAATTATAAATACCAATGTGATGGCATGCTCACCATAGAATGTCAGTCACCGATTAAACAAAGTTTGACCAAATCACAGTCCAGCGAACTAACGACTTTGATTGCCAAAGATTTACATGCTGTATTAAACATCCAAGACAATACCGCCTTGGTATTTTGCGCAGCTGCATTTTCAACTGAACAGTTGTTACAGCCTAAGTTCCCCATTCAAGTCAACATGACGCAATACGCTTCGGCTGCTTTTCAAGGAGAGTTAAATGCCAATCAAGTGTTGTCAATTGGAGCCAGTGATGGTGTCATGCCCGAGGGTTTAGAGCCCAACGAATCACAACAAAGTCTGTTACATCTGCCATTCTGCTTGTATACAGATGAGCTTCTGCTGGCTGAACAATTCGAAGCCACGTTGATGCACAAAGGCATGGTTTCTCCACCAACTTATGCCAAGATATGTGAAATCACCCAAGTAACCATTAACCATGCCAATTATATGACTTATATGGATTTGGTGGCGATGATGCACAATCACTATGAACAGTTAGGCTTGTCGCATCTGTGGCAAGTCATTGAAATGGCAGTGGTCAGTTCAGAACCCAAAACAGCTGTTACGACCAACACCCACAACCACTTTTTTTTGATCGATCACTTATTATTCACGCCGTTCTTTTCATACGCACAATTCAACCAATACTTTACCGATACTGCGATTGAAGATTACATCAATTGGTTGATGGCACAAAGATTATCCATCGGTGCTTTCACAGCTCATGGCTTAGAAATCAGAGCATTCAAAGCCAACATCTGGCCCATCAGTGAAGAAAAAGTATGCCTTGGACAATTTGAAAACCAAAGGATCACCCAATCTTTTTGGTCAGAACAACTGAATCAAGATTCAGATCATCCCAACCAAGTGATCCATCACCATCACCCACAAGCTGGGGTCATTGCCATCAGTGTCGAATCAGACAATCAAGTGGAAGTCCACTACCCGGTTACACCTCATGGTATCCGCGACATTGAAAAACAAATTGCACACCAATTAGGTCAAACATTTAAAATCATCCAAAATGATGTGACCAACAACCCAAGCTGCTTACTCTAACAACCACACTATGACATTAAACGCAGAAGATATTTTAAAAAACCTCAATGAAATTCAAGCCGAAGCGGTGACCACTGATGCGCAACATGCATTGGTATTGGCCGGGGCAGGCAGTGGTAAAACCAGGGTTTTAGTCCATCGCATTGCCTGGTTAATTTCTGCTGAATTTGTCTCACCCTACAGCATACTGGCGGTCACCTTCACCAACAAAGCCGCCGCAGAAATGCGTAATCGTGTGGCTTTTATGTTGAAACGTGAGATTCGTGACATGTGGATCGGTACCTTTCATGGCATTGCATTGAAATTATTACAAATCAATACCGAAGCCGCGGGGTTACCCAAAAACTTCCAAATCATCGACTCAGATGATCAGTACCGCTTAATACGTCGTTGTTTGAACGACTTGGAATTAGATGAAAAACAATGGCCACCACGAACCGTCCAAGCTTTTATCAATGACCAAAAAAATGAAGGCCTAAGAGCTCATGAAGTGGATGATTTTGGCGACTTTAACAACCAGACCTTGATCAAAATATTTGGCCACTACGATGACCATTGTCAGCGCGCTGGCTTGGTTGACTTTTCAGAAATGCTATTACGTGCACATGAACTGTTATTGAATGACGAAGATGTATTGAAGAAATACAGACAACGGTTCTCACACATTCTAGTCGACGAGTTTCAAGACACCAATGCCATCCAATCAGCCTTTATCCAATTATTGGCGGGTAAAAACAACAAAGTTTTGGTGGTTGGTGATGATGACCAATCCATTTATGCTTGGCGCGGCGCCAAGGTTGATCATATCTTAAACTTTCAAGGCCTATACGCCGATACCGCCATGTATAAGTTAGAGCAAAATTATCGCTCAACCCAAAACATCTTGGATGCGGCCAATGGCGTCATTGCAAATAACAAAAAACGTTTGGGCAAAAGCCTCTGGTCAGCCCAAGAACGCGGCGAACTGATTGGGGTTTATGGTTCTCATTCCGAATTTGATGAAGCATTTTTTGTCGGTGAAAAGATTGAAAGCCTGTTGGCAGAAACCACCCGTGCCGATGACATTGTTATTTTGTACCGGTCCAATGCCCAATCTCGATTGTTAGAGGAAGCGCTGTTAAAACGCAGCATTCCCTATCAAATCTATGGTGGATTGCGCTTCTTCGAACGTCTAGAAATTAAAGACGTGTTGGCGTACGCTCGATTGGTCAATAATCGCCATGACGACATTGGTTTTGAACGGGTCATCAACACCCCCACTCGCGGCATCGGTTTAACCACAGTTAATCTGATACGAAATTATGCCCAAATGGAACAAAGTAGTTTATGGGAATCCAGTCAAAAATTGATCAAAGAAGGAAAACTCAGTAACCGTGCCGCGACGGCTTTAACCGCCTTTGTCAGCATGATTGATGAACTCGAAAGTAACAACAAAGACCAAAGTTTAGCCCAGCTTTTTTCAGACATTATTGAACGCAGTGCCTTAAAAGATCACTATTTAAAAGAACCACCAGAAAAAGCCCAAACCCGTATGGAAAATTTGGACGAGCTGATTAATGCTGCCGAGATGTTCGAAATCACCGATGAGGACTTGGCATTAGGCCTAACACCCCTCAGTGCATTCTTGTCTCAAGTCAGTTTAGATGCCGGTGATGCCACCAAAATCGATGAACCGCATGTGCAATTGATGACTTTACATGCGGCCAAAGGCTTAGAATTTCCAGTGGTATTTATCGTTGGCATGGAACAGGGCTTGTTCCCCCACCAAAACTCGATGGAAGATTTCAACAAACTACAGGAAGAACGACGCCTGGCTTATGTCGGCATCACCCGTGCTGAAAAACAGTTGTATTTATGTTATGCCACTTCACGGCGCATGCGAGGCAAAATAAACGCCTGCCAACCCTCACAATTCTTACGCGAAATTCCCAAAGAATTGGTCAAACAATTGCGTGGCAACATCCACCCCACAACTTATAGTGGCCACCAAGGTGGACAGCAAACCGCTAACACGTCGTACCAAGCACAAAGACAAACTGCCAACGACTCACCCTATCAATTGGGTCAATCGGTGCGACACAAAAGCTTCGGCGAAGGCGTCATCACTGACATGAGCGGCAAAGGCGATTATTTACAAGTACTGGTTCAGTTCAATGACGTTGGGCCTAAAGTCTTGGCGGTTAAATTTGCAAAACTGGAAATTATTTAACCTTCCACTGAAGCCCTTTTCGCCATCATTACCCGACTTAGTCGGATAATGATGGCAGTTAGCTCAATGCTTACTGTCTAAAAATTCACTTCTTGGCTTTCTTAAACGCATTGGCCAATGCACCGGCGAAAGCACCCTGATTGGCTGAGTTGTTAGTGTTTCTCGTGCGGTTATCAGAACGTTGTGGCTTTGACTTACTATGTGCAGTTCTATTATTGGATTTATCTGCGGGTTTGGCTTGTGTACCATCACCTGATTTGGCACTCAATGAAATGCGCTTTCGTTGGGCGTCGACTTCTAACACACGGACTTTAATCACTTGTCCGGCTTTGACCACATCTGCTGGGTCTTTGACGTATTGATCGGCCAATTCTGAAATATGCACCAAACCATCTTGGTGTACACCGACATCAACAAAAGCACCAAAGGCAGTCACATTAGTCACCACTCCTTCCAATCGCATGCCCACTTTGAGGTCTTTGATTTCATGCACTTGATCATCGAATGTAGCTGTTTTGAATTCGCCACGTGGGTCGCGGCCTGGTTTTTTTAATTCTTCAATCACGTCTTTGATGGTGGTCACGCCATATTGATCATTGGCAAAATCAGCAGGATTTAATTGGCTCAATGGCCCCATTTGACCAATCACCTGTTCAATTTGTACGTTCATGTGCTCCAGCATATTATTCACCAAGGGATAAGCCTCAGGATGTACGGCTGATTGATCCAAGGGTTGTTCACCATTTCTGATGCGTAAAAAGCCCGCACATTGTTCAAACATTTTGTCGCCCAAGCGTGCCACTTTAAGTAATTGTTTGCGGTTTTTGAAACTGCCATTGGCATCACGGTAATTGACAATTTCTTGTGCCACCGAATCTGTCACGCCGGCTACATATTTCAGTAACGGTGCTGAAGCCGTGTTCACATCGACACCAACTTTATTTACACAGTCCTCAACACAATCACCCAAGGCTTTGGTTAATTGGGCTTGGTTCACGTCATGTTGATACTGCCCTACCCCAATTGCTTTGGGATCGATTTTGACCAATTCAGCCAAAGGATCTTGTAGGCGTCTGGCAATCGATACTGCACCACGGTAAGACACATCCAAATCAGGAAATTCTGCTGCCGCTAAAGCCGAAGCTGAATACACCGAAGCACCGGCTTCTGAGACCATGATTTTTTGCGCTTTGATGTCTTTGTTTTGTTTTATAAGCTCAGCTGCCAACTGATCAGTTTCACGCGAGGCCGTGCCATTTCCAATGGCAATCAATTTAACCCCATGCTTTTGGCACAGTTTTACCAAAGTTTGTTTGGCAGGCTCCCATTGTTTTTGTGGCGCATGAGGATAAATCACTGCGGTATCTAACAATTTACCATTGCCATCAACCACCACCGTTTTAACCCCTGTTCGAAAACCTGGATCCAAACCCAAAGTCACTTGACCACCAGCCGGTGCTGCCAACAACAAATCTTTTAAGTTGCGGTTAAAAATTTGTATCGCCGCTTCATCCGACTGTTCACGTAAATGTGATGACAGCTGTAAATTTAATTTCAATTGTAACTTGGCTTTCCAGGCCAATTCAGTGGTTCGTTTCAACCACTCTGATTGTTGAATATCCCACCCCGTGTGTTTTATCAAACGACCGATGGCTGGATGGATAAGCATGTTCTCATCGAGCACATCAGCATGGTCTAAATTGATTGACAAAACCCCTTCATTGCGTCCACGCAATAAGGCCAACATGCGGTGTGATGGGATTTTATTGATGGCTTCTGAAAAATCAAAATAATCTTTAAACCTGGCAGCTTTTTGATCATTCTCCTGGCCTTTCATCACTGTAGAAATCACCACCCCTTGAGCCCACAACCAATCACGCAGCTCTTGAATCAAATCAGCATCCTCTGCCAAATCTTCCAAAGCAATCTGCCTGGCACCATCCAATGCGGCTGCCACATCTTTGACATGTAACGATTCATCATCACCATTGGTATGGATAAATTCCGCGGCCAAAGTGTCTACATCTGCCGAAGGCTGGCTGATCAACTGCTGCAACAAAGGCTCCAAACCAGCCAGTCTGGCTTTTTGCGCTTTGGTTTGGCGTTTCTTCTTGTACGGCAAATACAAATCTTCCAGTCGAGTCTTGGTTTCCGCCGACATAATGGATTGTTTTAATACATCGGTTAATTTTCCCTGCTCGTCAATCGCTTTGATGATGGTCTCACGGCGATCATCCATCTCACGCAAATACCCCAAGCGTTCTTCCAATTGTCGCAATTGGGTGTCATCCAAGCCACCAGTGGCTTCTTTTCGATAACGCGCAATAAATGGCACCGTATCACCACCATCTAACAACTCGATGGCACTTTGAATTTGATTGTTGTTGGCATTAATTTCTGCCGCAATGATGTTGACGTGTTTGGAATTAATCACTATTTGGCTCAAGTGTTTACTAAAAACTGGGCATTTTAGCATGTCGTTTAAATTATTCTACAATTGAATCTTCCCACTGAGTCATGACCATTGGGGTTAGATATTTATACCGAACTGTGCCATGATGAACTTATCATTATCTGGGAAATTAAGGCATGAAAAACTTGATACTTAAACCGTTGTTAAAAGGCTCATTAGTGGTCTTTCCGGTGTTAATTACGATATGGGTCATCTGGAGCTTAGTCAGATGGATTGATGATTTGGGACAAAAAGCCCTAGAACCCTTCTTACTGGACCATTTAATTTTTCCAGGCAGTGGCCTGATTATTGTGGCAGTCATATTAGTTACAGTCGGCTTACTGTTTCAGTTCAACTACATCAATTGGGTTTTTACCAAAATTGAAAAATATTTAATGAAATTTCCATTGGTTAAAACCGTTTATAGTGCCATGAAAGATCTGGCAGGTATGTTCGACAACAATCAAAATAAAGACCAACAAGTGGTTTTGGTTAACATGCAAGCCACTGGCTTAGGCTATATTGTAGGCATGATTACCAATCAAACTTTACCCTCCGCTATCAATAACACATTCAGTCAAACCCAAACTGGTGAAAATGAATTGGTTGCTGTTTACCTACCCATGAGTTACATGGTGGGCGGTTATACTGTCTTAGTAGAAAAAGACAAGGTAAAAGTCATTGACTGGTCATTTGAAGAAGCCATGCGCTTTGCTTTAACCGCAGGGGTTTCCCAAAAACCTGAAACCTTCGCGGAAAAAATTGCTAAAAAATAATACATATTATTATGCACCTTAAATTGATTTGGCTGTTTGCAGATAGACAGTCATGAAGCCATCTTGTATCATTGGGTCTTTATATAGTTTGACTGAAAACCATGGTTGAATACATCTATACCATGATGGGCGTGAGCAAAACCGTACTGCTCAATCGAGGTGTCTTCAAAGACATTTCATCGTCCTTTATTCCCAGGCGCTAAAATTTCTCTTTTGAAGTGACCATGCGACTGGCCTTAATCGCTGAATTCCCTCAAGGTTCAACAATAATCATCCAATACCGAGGTTTGGCTGGTTGAAAATATACAACAATCAAGTAAGAATTTAAAAAAACATATGCAAAAAACCTTGAAAATAATTACTTACTCTTTCTGCTGTTTTGTTAGTTTTGTATGTATTGTTTTACTAACCAATTGGTTAATACATGAAATCACTGGATTTAGAACCATTCATATCAATGTATTGAGCCCAATATTAATGGAAGCCATATCATTAACAGCTGTCTTTCTGTTAATTTTATCGCTCTCTATCAGATTTTATTTTTCTTGGGTCGTTTCGTGTATTTTATATACGGCTTTTATACTGGCTAATGTTCAGAAAATCACGCTGTTACAATTACCTATATTTCCAACCGATATTTTTACATTAAAGGAATTATTTTACTTAGAAAGGTCATTCAATGAAATATTATTGCCAATCATTTTCTTACTCGCGTTTATAGGGTTCATTGTCATTTGTTTATGGTTCATAAAGCCGAACCCAAAACTTGTCAAGTATCGCTTTAAAAGCTTAACTTTCATATTCACTCTGATTTTTCTATTTTCTATTTTTCGCAATGACATTGCACGTTGGGTCAGTAAAAATAACATCTTTGACTTTTATGTCATAGCACTCACTCCGGCCAACCAAAATGGCTATCTGACTTATTTTTTTCGAAGATTAATTGAATACCAAAAGCCAAAACAACCAGATGGATACAGCAAGAAATTAATTCACAAAATTATTAATAAATATCAAAACAACGAAGAGTTTACTTCTGAAACTATTAAGCCGAATGTGGTGATATTCTTTATTGAAGCATTTAGCGATCCAAAATTTACTGTATTGGAAACCACTAGAGAAGTTTTACCAACTTTTAATGCCATACAAAAATCCCATACGTCAGGAAAAGTTTTATCCCCCGTCTTTGGAGGCTTGTCTGCCAACTCTGAATTTGAACTTTTGACTGGCTTAAGCATGCGTTTTGTTCCAAGTGGCGAAATTCCCTATATTGATTCATTATTTCGCCCCATCCCAAGCATTGCACATGAATTTAAAAGTTTAGGCTATCAAACACATGCCCTTCATGTCGCAACCCTTAAGTTCTTTAATTACAACTTAGCATACCCCTTATTGGGTTTTGACACCTATTCTACAATTCTAGGCCAAGATGAAGTTGAATTAGATCCAGCAGGAAGGTACCCCAATGAAAAGTCTTTAGTTAAAGCCATAGTTAAAAAAACTGAGAGTCCTGAGCCACAATTTATATTTGCTTTTCCTAACTCAACCCATATACCGTATAACTATGATTCTTTCGAATATTCAAAACTGGATGCATTAAATACTCCCACCAAAGCCAATAAAAAGAAACTGAAAAATTACCTCAATGCTATTCATGAGGCTGATAAAGCCATTGGTGATTTAATCACGCATTATCAAAATCTTAAAGAAGACACCATTATATTGATTGCTGGCGATCATGCGCCGGGGCTAATAGTTTTCAACACGATGAAATTAATCAAAGATTTTCAGATTGATATTTCAGACGCCTCCAAAGCAATCAAAAGCAAAAAGATTAGAAATTATTATAAATCTGTGGCCGAGAAGGACCCAATCAATTTTCATGTTTCTACCCATCAAACACCATATTTGATCTGGAGTAATTTTAAAACTGATATAAGTAAGGAAAATACCAGCATGAACTTACTTCACACCAATCTTTTCAAACTGATTAATCACAAGCCTTCACCCCTTTTTCAACTGACAGCCTTACTAAAACAACGCATCCAAGAAGTTTCAATTGTGATTAAAGACCAAAACAATAATTATCAATTTGAAACGCCAGCTGAATACCAAAAATTAATAGGTGATTATAGGACGCTCCAATACGACATTCTCTATGGTAAAGGCCACTATATGGAATGGATTAAATCCAATCAACAAAAGGATTAAGAAGACATGTGTATAGACAGAATTTGTTTGAACAAGTATCATCATCTTTTTTATATACCAAGCTTTAACCATGGCTGAATACATCTATACCATGATGGGCGTGAGCAAAACCGTACCGCCCAATCGAGAAATCATCAAAGACATTTCATTGTCCTTTTTCCCAGGCGCTAAAATTGGTGTGTTGGGCCTCAATGGATCAGGCAAGTCAACGGTACTTCGTATCATGGCCGGCTTAGACAAGGACTATTCAGGCGAAGCGCGACCACAGCCTGGAATAAACATCGGTTATTTACCACAAGAACCTCAGCTTGAAGATGACAAATCCGTCAGAGAAAATGTGGAAGCCGGTATGGGTGAGGTTAAAAACTTATTGACTGCATTCGATGAAATAAACATGAAATTCGCTGAACCGATGAGCGATGATGCAATGAATGACTTGTTAATGCAACAAGCTGAATTACAAGAAAAAATTGATGCCGCCAATGGTTGGGATTTAGATCGCACTATGAACATGGCAGCTGAAGCCTTGCGTTTACCGCCTTGGGATGCTGAAGTGAAGCACTTATCTGGTGGCGAAAAGCGTCGAGTGGCCTTATGCCAATTATTGCTGTCATCACCAGACATGTTGTTATTGGATGAGCCAACCAATCACTTGGATGCCGAAACTGTGGCTTGGTTAGAACGATATTTACATGACTTCACAGGCACCATTGTGGCAGTAACCCATGACCGTTATTTCTTAGACAATGCCGCTGAATGGATATTAGAATTAGACCGTGGACATGGCATTCCTTGGAAGGGCAATTATTCTTCGTGGCTCGAACAAAAAGAAAAACGATTAGAACAAGAGTCCAAACAAGAACAAGCCCATATGAAAACCATCAAACATGAGCTTGAATGGGTGCGGTCCAATGCCAAAGGGAAACGCACCAAATCCAAAGCACGTTTACGTCAATTTGAAGAACTGCAGTCCAAAGAATTTCAAAAACGCAACGAAACCTCACAGATTTATATTCCCCCTGGCCCACGTTTAGGTGATTCAGTGGTTGAGTTTAATAATGTATCTAAAGCATTTGGTGAAAAATATTTAATTAACGATTTATCTTTCAAAGTACCACAAGGCGCTATCGTTGGTATTATTGGTGCCAACGGCGCAGGTAAATCAACTTTATTTAATATGATTGCGGGAACTGAACAGGCCGACGAAGGCACCATCACCATTGGCCCAACTGTTGAACTGGCGTACGTCTCACAAAGTCGTGAAGACTTAGGACATGACCGGCCTTTATTTGAAGAAGTTGCCGATGGTGAGGAAATCATTAAGATTGGTAACTATACAGTACCAGCCAGGGCTTGGCTCAGCCGGTTTAATTTCAAAGGTGCTGATCAACAAAAATTAGTTAAAAACCTATCCGGCGGGGAGCGCAACCGTTTGCAACTGGCCAAAGTGCTGAAATTAGGCGGCAATCTTTTGTTGCTTGATGAGCCGACCAACGATTTGGATGTTGAAACTTTACGGGCATTGGAAGAGGCCTTGTTGAATTTTGCTGGCTGCGTAATGGTGATTTCGCATGACCGGTGGTTCTTAGATCGAATAGCCACCCATATCTTAGCCTATGAAAACAATTCTCATGTGGAGTTTTTTGAAGGCAACTATACCGAGTATGAACAAGATTACAAAAACCGACATGGTAAAGCTTTACAACCAGAAAGAATCAAATACCGTCCATTAAAAAAATAAGCAGTCGAGCTGGACTTAACCACGTTAAGTCCAGCAATGACAACCACGCTTAATATGTGAAATCACTTAACTTTAGTTAATAAATTGCTTATGATAATTGCTTCTAAACTATCAAATTATTGACTATGAAACAGTTCTTTTCAGTTATTACAGCCATTTTATCGTCCATATTTGTTGTCCAGTCATATGCCTCAAACTTATCTGAAAACTACCCGGAAGCTTATGCCGAATTAAACAAAAGTGCTTTCCATCGCATTGAATTAACTAACAATAAAAACAATTCAATAAGTTTTGAGTTAAAAAACACCACGATTTCAATTCATTTCCCCGATGCCAAATCGAACCAAAGCACGACTTCTGATATCAGTTTTACACAAGCCATTCCCAATGGCTCCATTACGGCCACAAGAGGCAACAACAGCCTGTTTGGCCAAATGCATCTAGATAACAGCCACTATATTCTAACCACCAATTCATCGGGTATTTGGGCCGTCGAGTTACCCAAATCTGGTTTACATTTTAATGACTGCGGTTTAGACCATAATCATGACATTCATGAGGGTTTTAAAAATACGTTTAACTCAGAAAAACAAAACAAGAGCGCTGGTACAATTATTGATGTTTTGGTGATCTATGACCAAGCCATTGCAGATCGCTATCCTGGTGACTTATTACCAACACGGGTAAAACAGTATTTTAATGTCAGCAACCAAACCTATGCAAATACAGCCATAGATTTGGCCATTCGCCAAGTAGGACTTGAACAGGTGAATTATAATTTCAATGATGAGAATGAAACCCTCAGAGACCTGCTACAACGCGTACTACAAACTAAAATCGCACCTAGGAGTTTAAACAATTTACCTAAATTGTATAAAGATTCTGGTGCTGATTTGGTTGTTTTTTTGCGGACTATGGACATAGAAAAACGTGGTAATTGTGGCATTGCATTCTTTCCGAGACAATTAAGCGACAATGAGTTTGATGCCAGTTACGGTGTCAACGTGATGGCCGATGGTATGAGCAGTTGGTCTGTTTGTACCGACCAACTGATGGTGCATGAAATTGGTCACAATTTAAGCGCAGGCCATCACAATTGGTTCCCGCCAGATTACGGCTATCCAGCTGATGCCAGAGGGTTTGCAAAACTTGGACAATTCGGTACAGTAATGGGCTCTTTTGGTACAGGAAGCCCTGACCGTTTTTTAGAACTTAATTACTTTTCCAGTCCAGCCATACAATGTGGTGGCGGTCCTTGTGGTATCGCTGGTCAAGCCAATAATGCCAGCCTGATTAACCAATTAAAAGGTGTGGTTGCCGGCTATCAAAACAGCCGATCAAATGTCCCTTTTCCTGAAGAATTCAGCTTGGCTTTAACTGACCAAGATGGCGATGGCGTTTTAGATCGCGATGATGAATTTCCCTTTGATAGCAATGAAACCACAGACACCGATGGAGATGGCGTGGGAGACAACGGCGACGCCTTTCCAATGGACCCCAGGGAATCCAAAGACTTTGACCTCGATGGGATCGGTGACAATTCAGATCCAGATGGTGATAATGACGGAGTAAACAATTCGAATGAGCCAATGAGCTTATGGTTTGATCCAAGCGAAACTGTTGACAGTGATAATGATGGCGTAGGTAATAATGCGGATGCTCTACCCTATAAAGGCACAGAGTCTAAAGACACTGATGATGATGGCATTGGCAACAATACCGATACCGATGATGACAATGATGGCGTAGTCGATTTATCCACTGACCAACAAGACTTATTAGTTATCAGTGTTGGCAATAACCGAATGTTGCGTTTTGATGCTCAAACCGGTTTGGCCAAAGGAATTGAAGTGTTACCCAATGATGGCCTTTTTACCTTTCAATCAGACCTCACCTATGATGAGAAGTTAAAACGATTGTATTACTCCAGTGCCAGCCAAATAAAATCACTTGACCTGATGAACCCCTATGCGGAACCTAAGATTCTGGTGCATCCATACAGCACAGATGATTCAAACGCCACCTTAGAATCAGGTTTCCCAACAGCACTACAAACCAATGACAGTTCAGATTTATATGTTGCAAAACTGAGAGATGTTCAAATTGCTGGATTTAATATCCGCGAAAACCGTGTCAATACTTACCCCAATCCATTGTTTGTATTAATAGAAGAAACTGAAATCATTACCGATATTGAACGTGTTGACGAACACTTTTATTTCCAAGGCAAGGCCAACAGTGTCTATTTAAGTGATCCAAATTATTACGGTGTTTATCCCATTGGCAATGGTAACTTCAACTGGTTGACTGACACATATGCCTTTGTTGCCACTGGCGATGGCCGCTTATTACACAGTGACCAAGGACGAGACACCATTGTTATCACCAATATTGACTCAGTATCAAATGGAGGTATTTTTGCAGACTTAGGCCAATTGGGTTACTCAAACCCCACTGGCATGGACATCACTCAGGACGGACGGTTATTGGTTGCCGCCAGTGACCAAAATGCCATTCTTCAATTCGACCTTGAAACACAAGCATTTTTAGGTGAATTGGTAGTTGGCAGTGGCTTAGACCAACCTCATAAAATGATTTTAGTGCCACAACTGGCTGACCGTTTCAACCTAGACAAAGACAAAGTGATTCGACCCAATGCTGGCAATTGGTTCAACCCTGCCACTTCCGGCAGAGGATTTAATATTGGCGTGTTTAATAACAGACTACAAGTCCTGTGGTTTACTTACGACCAGGATGGTCTTCCCATTTGGTACACATCAGCAGATTTTTTATTAGGTCATGAATTTGATACAGAACTTTTAAAGACCAAACGCCAAACCGACGGAACTGTTTCAGTTGAAACCATTGGAATGATTAACATAACATTCGTCAATGAACGCGAGGCAGTCATAAATTGGCAAATTGAAGATGATACCGGTGAAGAACGCATTTACTGGCTACAGTTCAGTGCCGAACCTGAAGTCATTAACCACACAGGAATGTGGAGTAGACCTGATACACCAGGCTGGGGAACTGCGGTCATCACCAATGGTGATAAAACCGTAATGATCCCGTTTATCTATGATGACCAAGGAGAACCGAGGTGGCTGATAAGCGATGTGTCAGAAGCCGAGTCAGAATTCAACGTAGAGCTCAATGCCGTCTTTAGTAACACCTTATGTCCCAGCTGTTCTGGTGAGCCAATCACCACAATAGCCCCCGCAGGCTTGATGCAATTCAACCTTTTGGATACGCCTTATTGGAGCATTGATTTGACATTGCCCGCACCGGTCATTGGTACATGGCAACTTGATCAAACTGAAATAATCAGAATTTCTAGTGAGCCGACCAAGCCTCGATAACCCATTAAAAAGTCGCTTGCGCTGCACAAGCAACACAAGCGACTTTTAAACCTGTCGTTGTAAATTATTCTTTGATACCAGCCAGCTTAAATAAGAACATATAGTCTTGAGCGGTTTCCTTGTAATAGGAAAAACGACCTGATGCGCCGCCATGACCCGTGTCCATATTAGTCCTCAACAACACCAAATTATCATTGGTTTTCTTTTCTCGTAATTTAGCGGCCCATTTTGCTGGTTCCCAATATTGAACCTGAGAATCATGCAAACCAGTGGTGATTAAAATGTTTGGATAATCTTGTGTGCCAACTTGATCATAAGGCGAATACGAAAGCATATAATCATAAGAATCTTTATTTTTAGGATTTCCCCATTCATCAAACTCACCTGTAGTCAACGGAATATCCTCATCCAACATGGTGGTAACCACATCAACAAAAGGGACACCAGCAATCATACCGTCATACAACATCCCATCCATATTTGCTACAGCGCCCATTAACAAACCACCCGCACTACCACCCCAAGCATAAACCCGATCTTTATCACCAATTTTTTGTGCTATGATGGCTTTAGTGGCATCAATAAAGTCGTTGAATGTGTTGATTTTATTGAACATTTTACCATCTTCATACCACTGACGACCCTTGGCTTGAGAACCACGAATGTGTGGAATAGCATAGATAAAACCCCGATCCAATAAAGACAAACGGCTTAATGAAAATCCAGGATCAATTGAATAGCCATATGATCCATAAGCATAAACCAACAATGGCCGTTTTTCTAAATCACCCATACCCTTTTTATAAACCATGGAAACAGGAACCATGGCACCATCTCTGGCTTTAATTTCAATCCGTTTAGATTGGTATTCATCGGGCTTATATTCACCGTTGATTTTGTCTTGTTTCAGTTGTTGAGTCACACCGGTATTCAAATCAATTTCTAAAACACTGCCCAATTGAGTCAATGAATCAAAATCATATCGCATGACATTTTGGTCTTGCTCCGGGTTATAGGAAATATTCATGGTATAAGTTGGCTCATCTGATTGAATCAGCTTTGATTCACCTGTTTGCCAATTAACTGCTTTGATGTGTTTAATTCCATCCTTACGTTGTTCAACCACTAACCAGTCTTTAAATGTTTCCATATCATAGATGAGGGTTTCAGCATCATGACCAATCAGTTCTTGCCACTTATCTTTGTCAGACGACTCACCAATGGATGCTTTCATGATTCTAGAATTTAATGCATTCCAGTTGGTTTTTATGATCCATTCACCATTGAAGTCTTCAACTGTATACTCATGTTTCGGCTCACGTGGCAAAACAGATTGAAACTCACCTTGAGGTTGATCTGAAGGCAGGTAAAGAATTTCAGTCAATGTGGTTGCACCGGTATAGATCATGATGAAATCATTTGACCTCGAGGTATAACATGCCACATAGAACGTGTTATCAGTTTCTTCATAAACCAGTACATCTTGACCTACGGGCGTTCCTAACTCGTGTCTATAGACTTGATAGGGCAGCAAGGTAGTCGGGTGTTTTCGCGTATAAAATACCGTTTTATTGTCTTTCGCCCATGCGATAGAACCCGTGGTATTGGTGATGACATCTGGCAACATTTCACCGGTTCTTAAATCCTTGAACTTAATGTCATACTTTCGACGACTGACGGTGTCTTCAGAAAAACCATATAAATGATGATCATGACTGACACTTTGAGTGTTGGATGAGTAGTAGGCATGACCAGCGGCCATTTCATTCACGTCAAGTAACACCTCTTCAGCAGCATCCATTGAGCCTTGTTTTCTTACGTATATTGGATACTCCTGACCTTTATTAAATTTTTTGTAATACCAATAACCACCTAATTTATATGGAACTGACTCATCGTCTTGTACGATGCGATTCACAATTTCATTATAAACACGATCGGTAAAAGCATCACTGTCGGACATGATGGATTCGGTGTAAGCATTTTCAGCATTTAAATAAGCCAATACAGCGGGGTCTGATCGAGTGTCATCTCTCAACCAATGGTAATTGTCAATTCGCTCTAATCCATGTTCTTTAAAAACATGCGGCCTTTTTTCTGCTTTAGGTGGATGATTTGAATTCATAGGCTCCTCTTTAGAAATTTCAACATTCTTTAATGTCTCCTCAGTTGAAACAACTGGTTGCTCAAACGTGTTTTCGCATGCCATTAAACACAATGCGATGATTAAAACACATAAAGATTTCATGGTAATCTCTTAATAAAACAGCATAGCTTACAATGAATTTAACCCACCTGAAGCTGGATAATTTAAAAACATGTCTAAAGTCATGTTATTTTGTAATGAAATTTAAATTAATGGGTCTACTGATTTATGAGCTTAAAAGAAAGAAAATTTGATGCCTTACTGGGAATCTATTACCAAGACTTGTATCGCTTTGCCTATTGGTTAGGTAAAGATGAACACATGGCCAAAGACTTGGTTCAAGAAACTTATTTAAGGGCTTGGAGAGCCATAGATTCTCTGAAAGATGAAAAGGCTGCTAAAAGTTGGGTCTTTACAATTCTTAGGCGTGAATTTGCCAGGCAATTTGAAAAGAAGAAACCCACCATCTGTAGTATCGATGACATGGTTGTAGATATTGAAGACCAAAAACAACACACGCCCGATGAATTAATGGACATCAATATCACCAGGCAAGCCATGATGAATTTAGAAGACAAGTATGCCGAGCCATTAATGCTTCAAGTGATTGGCGGTTTCAGTTGTGACGAAATCGCATCACAACTAGACATCAGCCCCAGTGCAGTGATGACCCAGTTATTTAGAGCCAGAAAACAATTAACCACACATTTAAATCGGGAAAGTAAAATAGGAAGTAGAGTATGAATTATTTTGAATTTATTAAAATATTGAATGCCGACCCGTATTCAAAAGATCCAGACTTTTTAAGCGCCAAAGCCAATGACAATCAGTGCCAAAAAGCCTACAAAAAGGCCATGGATAAAGAACTCATTCTGAAAGCTGCTTTAAATATTCCTGTGCCTAAACTCGAAATTGACCACATTAAATTTCACCAGGCTCAATATAGACAATCCAGTCATAAACATCGATTATTTGCAATTGCCGCCTCTGTAATTTTGTTTTTTGGTGCAGGCTTATTCTTTATCAACAACAGTCAAAGTTCAGATTTAGAAAAATTCATTAACGAAGCCTTATTAATGGAACCTTCTGTTTATATGTCTGAAAGTGAAATTCCTCAAGACACATTGGCTCCCTTATTTGCCAGTATCAACACCCAGGTTGATGGCAACCTAGGAAAAGTCCACTTTATGAAATTATGCCCTACATTGAATGGCAATGGGGCACGAATGGTTTTAATGAATCAACTTAACCAACCCATTACTGTGCTGTATATGCCGAATTCCCCGATAGATGAAGCCATAAAAATGGAAATGGATGGATTTAAAGGCAAAATAGTCGCTTTAGAACAAGGTTCTGCTGCCATCATCGCCAGACCCCATGAAAATACTGCGCAAATTGAAACAGCCTTATTAAACACCCTAAAACCCATCCAATAATTGACTGCTTTTAAAACAAGGCGCTATTTAATGTAATAAATGGTTAATTCATGTAATTAAACATGACTTTAAAATTGGCTGTTGTTAAAATCGTGCTTTATGTACATTTTTTCAACAGAGGCATTCATGAAAAATCACAAAACCACATTGTTATTGGCTTCCATGCTGGTAACATTAACTGCTGGTGCACAAGAACAAACATCCGTATCCGGATCGGAAGATCAAATCAATTTTGCTTATGCTGGAGACGACACGCGTTTGGGCATTGGAGTTGACAATGAAGGGGAAATCATTGGTGACTTGTTAAAATCATTCAATACCAATTGGAACAGTAACTGGATGGGTGAAGTTTGGCTTTCAGATGGTGCTGGTGGCTTAAAACTTGATTACCACCGTATTTCTGGCGCCAGTGTAAAAGGTGATTTAATTAACAACGAAGACAGCTTACGCATATGGAAATACTTTGCTGCTGTTGATCAAAATACTTTTGATGACAAAAAATTAACTGTTGGTTTTGGTTCTGAAGCCAAAGATAAATTTTGGAATGTTAACCTCAGTTCAGCCATTACCGGTTCACGCTTAGTTAATGAATCAGCAAGTTCAATCACCTCAGACATATTCGGTCAATTGGACGGTCGAGATTTTATGCAATCTGAAACCATTGAAACCATTATCAGAAATTATGAACATCCTTATGATTGGGGCTTAGGCGGCCGCATTGGTAAATACTTTGAAAGTCACTTACTTCGCTTAACTGGCGGCTTAGACTATGAGCAAGGTGATTTTAGCTCTGATCAATTCACCGGTAGCATCAATTTAGAAAAATATTTCAAAAATACCGGCCACAGCTTGGCTTTATCGGTGGAACAAATTGAAAAATCAGGTGATTTTGAAGTAGACAAATCTGACACCAGAGCTCATCTGATGTATCGCTATGATTTCGGCCAATCTTACTTACCGACCACTGTTGATGAAGAAGTACAAGTATTGGATGAAGACAGACTGAAACAGCTCAAATTAGAAAACAGGCAATTGGTTCAGAACCAAGTTGACTTATCCTCTATGGCTTTTTTCGACTTAGATCGATCTGATATCAGAGCGGATGCAGCCACTGAATTGAGGTCATTGGTTGAACAAATTAAAGCCACTGAATTAGCCAGCAGTATTAATATTGTTGGACACACCTGTGACATAGCGTCTGAGGCTTATAATTTAAACTTATCTAAAAAGCGTGCTGACAGTGCCAAAGCATTTTTTGCTGAACATGGAATCAGTGCTGACATCATTCAAACCGATGGTATGGGTGAATCACAACCGGCTTATGACAACAAAGGCCCTGATCAAGCTAAAAACAGACGCGTAGAAATTACATTCTTAACCATTGAAAATGATTACGTTGATGTTGAGATTGCGGATGAAGACTTACCCATGAAATGGGTCAAACGAAAAGTAGATGCACCCGCAGCTTGGATATCTCGTGCTTTGCGTAATCCTGCTCAACACAAACGCACCGTTGATGTTTACAAATATCAAGAAACAGAAACCAATACCACTTTGGGTGATGTCATTTTCTTAAACGCCGAACCTGTTGCCAATGACGATGGCTTAACCATTAACCGAAACTCAGCAGGTATAGTCATCGACGTACTGTCTAACGACAGCGATGAAGACCAAGACAACATCCTGAGCATTGAATCAACAACATCAGCGTCCAATGGAACCGTTGTTAATAATGGTACTGCCCTAACTTACACACCTAACCAAGGTTTTATTGGCACAGATACATTCACTTACACCATTTCAGATGGCGATGGTGGCTCAGATACCGCAACTGTATCAGTCACGGTTAACAACATTAACCCTGTTGCCGTTGAAGATGTTGTATCCACCTCAGCCAATACCAGCGTTACATTGAATGCACTGGCCAATGACTTTGATCCTGATGGCGATAATTCAGCATTAACGTTGACCAGTGTTTCTGGTGGCAATGGTTCGTCAACTTTCTCAGCCAATGGGGAAGTGGTGTTCACACCGAGTACTGACTTTATTGGGGTGACTACTGTTATTTACACCATACAGGATGCGGATGGTGGAGAATTTACATCCAGAATCACAGTGACCGTCAATGATCCGAACGATGCACCAATTGCGGTTAATGACGTGTATTCAACAACCATGAACCGATCAATCACCAGAAACCCACTTGATAATGATTCTGACCCCAATGGCGATAGCATTACCTTGGTCTCGGTTAATACAGAAGGTTCCTTAGGAACGGTAACGGGAATAAATGCCAATGGTATATTGACCTATGTGCCTCCTGCTGATTGGTGTGGTGAAGACACATTCACTTACACCATTACTGACGGAACTCAAGAAGTTACAGCGACAGTAACCGTTAACATATTGGACTGATAGCTTGTTTGAAAAATTGAAACAAAAATACTTGTCCTCATTTGGGGACAAGATATCTGGCATTGAGGACGCACTTGAATCATCTGACATTCAAGTGCTCTCAACCTTAATCCATCAATTGATTGGCTCAAGTGGTAGTTATGGTTTCTTAGAAATTACTCAACAATGCACAAAAATTGAAAACCAGATTCTTCAATCACCTGTTATCAATAGCAATCTAAGATCAGAAATCAATCACTTGACCCATTTAATGGGACAACAAAAACTTGAAACAGGGACATAAGATTGTAAACAACAATCAATATTAAACTGTTGTAGGATTGGTATTTTCCAACTCATCTTTAGGTTTATTGTTGTCTGTAGGCTTGGCGTTTTTAGGTAAATACCGCAACCAAATAAGCCATACAACCAAAGCATCAAGAATAATTAACGCTTGCCAAAGGTATAAGTGAAACCAATCAAACCAAACTTTATCCCACTGTAAAAGATAGAATAATGAAATAATTCTGACACAGTTAAGTGCTTGTATCGCTAAAAAACCCCAAAACAAACCTTTAAGCTTGTATTTAAAAGTCGACGGAAAAGCCATCAGTGCAGCAAATAGAATAATCATCGCTTCCACACCATTACAACCTGGCGCTATTTGAATCCCTTGGAAGGTAACTGCATTTCGTATGATGTCTCCTTCAGCAATTACATTGGCATCAAACAATTGAATCAACCAAGAACAGGTAGTTGCGATTAATGAGGTAAATGGCAAAACCACGGATTGTCGGACGGGCTCATAAATTTCTAAAATAAATAGCCCAAGAATTAGGGTGATAAAAAGCACTGAAAATCTCAGCATATGATTCGACTTTTGTAAAAACAAACTGGATTGTATCAAAAGAATTAAATGAGTGAAGATGAATCACAAATTGCCACCCTCGTTTTACAATCAATTAATTTATAGTTAACGATTTCTTAACAGAAATGTTAGTAAACTACATTTAACGTCAGAGTTCTCCAAATGATTTTGACTATTAACTGGGCATCTAATCATATTTCCCAAGGCGTTTAACATAAAACCCTTGGGATTTTTTTTGCCAAACCCAATAAAACGACACCCAATGAGATCATATAAAGATGAAAATACTTGTAGTAGAAGACAATACGGACATTGCGGCCAATATTGTTGATTATTTTGAAGACAGGGACCACATTGTTGACTATGCTGGTGATGGTATTACTGGATTACATTTAGCCGTGACTAATGATTTTGATGTCATCGTGCTGGATTTAATGCTCCCTGGAATGGATGGTCTGGACTTATGTAAGAAATTACGTAAAGATGCCAAAAAGAATACACCGATTATCATGCTGACAGCCAGAGACACCTTGGAACAAAAACTGGAAGGCTTTGAGTTTGGCGCCGATGATTACATGGTTAAACCTTTCGCACTCCAGGAATTAGAAGCCCGAGTTACCGTTCTTGGCAATCGCAAAAAACAAAACTTAAACAGAATTTTGACCGTTGCGGATTTAGAGTACAATTTAAACAGCTTAACTGTTAAACGAGATGGCAAGCCATTGAAAATGAACCCCACAGGATTAAAACTCTTACAAATACTTATGGAAGCCAGTCCTTATGTGGTGCCCAGAGAAGAACTGGAAGTTAAAGTCTGGGGTGAAGAAATGCCTGATTCAGATTCTCTAAGAGTACATATCCACGGTTTAAGATCCACCATCGACAAACCATTTGATAAAAACCTTATCCATACCAGACATGGCATTGGGTACCACATCTCAGATCCGGATGAACTTTCGGAGTAGCATAAAAAGCCGAATAATCATTGGATTTTTGGCTTTTAGCACCCTCCTAACGACATTATTCGCGATCAGCTCTATCACCATAAAACAGAGCTTACAAACAGATTTAATTGCCCAAACCATTCAAGAAGACTTGGACAGTTATATGCTCAGAGTAAGCTCTGACCCTAGTGTCATTAGAGAAGAGCCAGTTTCAACCAATGTCACTGGCTTCATCACCACACCTGAAAATTTCCACTTAGACCTACCATTGAGTTATTCTGATTTAACTGATGGAACACATGTAATAACTGAAGAAAACAAAACTTTCATCGTAGCAGTTAACAAAAGACATAGGGTTGATGAGCAACCTGTTTGGGGCTATATCAAATATGACATCAGTCACATGGGGCAAAACAACCAATCGTTGTTACTGGCCTTTGGCGCCATGTTTATGGTGTTTTTATTACTGGCCTATATATTAGCCATTTATGTTTCGAAAAAAGCATTAAAGCCACTCAGCAAGTTGGCTTCCAAATTAGAGCATCTAACTGCTGACACCCACCTTGAACCTTTGGCACCCTATTTTCATGAAGATGAAGTGGGTAAAATTGCCAAAGCATTAGATGCATATGCCCAAAAGTTAACCGATTATGTTATCAGGGACAAAGAATTTAACGCCGATGTAAGTCACGAGTTAAGAACCCCATTAACCGTGATCCGCAGCACAGTTGAATTGATTAAATCAAACCCAAACATATCGCAAAAAGACCTTGATCGCATCAACAGAATTGAGCGGGCAACCAAACAATCCAGTGAATTGACTGAAACCCTGTTACTTCTTGCCAGAGAAGAACGCAAAGAACACAAAGGCCACGAACGGACACAACCAGGCTTAATCATTCGTAACATTGTTGAAGGGTTTGAACCCACATTAAGACTCAAACCTGTCAAAACCAAAATCACTGAAAATGATTGGCTTCAAGTAAAAGCGCCAGAATCGGTGGTATCAGTTGTACTGAGTAACCTAATCGGCAATGCCATTAAGTACACAACAGAGGGAACCGTCCATATCATACTCAACAAAGACCACATTATTGTCGAAGACGAAGGTGTTGGTGTTACTGAATCGGAACTACCCAAATTGTTTGATCGTCACTATCGAGCTGGAAAACCAAACAGTAAGGGTTCAGGATTAGGATTAGCTATCGTCAAACGCTTGTGTGACCTGTATAATTGGCAAATAGAAATTAAACGCAATAAAACAACAGGTTTATCTGCTAAATTAACTTTTTAATTGATTTTGAGTTGGCGCCAATTTAAAGCTCTCAAAAATGCACACACAAGCCATACGTCAATAATGGATTAAACAAGTGAATCAACCACTATCAGAATCAGCTAAAAAAATCCTACAATGTTGTCGCCAAGGACAATTAAATCAACTGGAAAAATTACTGGACTCAGGCATTGATATAGAAGATGTCAACCACCCTGAATTCTTACCTTTGAATGTGGCATTAAGAAATGGGCGCTGGCAAATAGCCAGGCATCTATTACAAAACAATACAGTACCCATTAAGAATGACAACCCGCCATTGATTGCAGCCACCCAGTATCAAAAAGATTTAACAACGGGAATTGAGTTAATATTCGCACATACTGGAGACTTAAGTGCTGTTGATAAGAATGGTAGAACAGCTTTAATGACCGCTTGTTTATTAGGCCATGAAAAAAAACTAAAGTACCTATTGTCAGAACAAAGCACCCTGGGCAATCAAGACAGTATGGGAATGAATGCCTTCTTAGATGCTGTCATCAGTCAATCAAGCAACATCATTGACTATTTACTTAAATTTGACATTGATATTCACCACCAAAATGCCCAAGGTGACAACGCACTACTCATTGCCACACAAACAAAAAATCCAAGCACAAAATTGATTAAAACATTGTTAGAACATGGTATTGATTGTTGTAAAAAAAACCATTCAGGCAAATCAGCCTATTCAATTGCTGAAAGTAAACACCCGTTAATTCACAGAATGTTCGCAGCCAAAATTGAAGCCGATAAACAAATGGAACTACCTATGTTCAGTATGCACAATGAAGAAGATGAAGTGAGACCCGTTGCTGAGCAAAAAAAACAAATCAACAAACCCCAAAACAACCACAACCAAACTGGAGAGTTCGATCAAAGCTGGTTTACCGCTGTCACTGAAGGCAACTTAGGCAAACTAAACAAATTAAAAGTCAAAGGCGTACCAATTGATTTGGTTGATCAAAAAGGATGTACCGCTTTAATTCATGCCTCTGGAAGAGGTTTAAGAGCGGTGGCGTCTTATTTAATCCAAAATAACGCCAATATTGAACACCAGTCCGCCAACGGTAGCACACCTTTATCAAGTGCTATTATCAGTAATTCACGTTCAACAGTTGGCTTGTTGTTACAACATCGTGCCAACCCAAATGGTCAAGGCCCTGGAGCATATCCTTATATTTCATTGGCCGCGTCACAATGGAATGAAGCCTGTGTCAGCATGTTGCTAGAGGCTGGAGCCAGTGTGAACACACAAGACTCAAATGGCATGAGTTTATTACACCACATTGCGATTGCAGCAGAATATTATAGCAACACAGCCAAAGCGAAAAACACCATTAGACTTGTCTTACAAAATGGCTTTGATATCAACACAGTCAACAAACAAGGAAATACCTGTCTGCATCTACTTTGTGGCGCCAACCAAGCAAAAAATTACACTGCAGATGACAGTCAATTGGCCACCATTGCTCATGAATTTTTAAAATCAGGAGTCAACCCTAAAATCGTTAACCACCAAGGATTTACGGCCATTCAATATGCAAAACAACACGGATTATTGAACACCAAAGGGGTCATCCTTTCATTCATAGAAGCCTGGTAAATGAAATGAAAAAGCGACAACTTAATCAAATATTCCAACAACATCAACACTTAATAGAAAAGGCTGTTTATAGCAAAAACATCCAAATTTCTGGAATTACTGCAGACGATGTATTTCAAGAAGTTTCAATTCGTTTATTTAAAGTACTTGAAAGTGACCGACAAATAGAAAACCTTTCGTCTTATATATACAGAACAACGGCTAATGTCATTATTGATTTGGCTAGGAAGCAGAACAGGCATTTATTAGATGTTCCCTTACCTAACCCAAATGATGAAGAACATTATCAAGCTGACTTGATCAGTACAGAAGCTGAACCTGATCAAAAGCTCATAGACAGTGAAACAAAAACGAAAATTTTACAAGCCATTGAGTCACTGCCTGAAAGCCGAAGAATCGCTGTAAAAATGAGGTTGCAAGGATACTCTGTAAAAGAGATGGTTGAACTAACAGGTTGGCCATATTACAAAGCAGAAAATCTTTCAAAAAGATCTATTACAGCATTAAAAGAAAAATTGAAATTGATGAATATTGATTATGAAATTAACTGAAAAACAATTAGCTGATTTATTTATTAACAGCACCCAAGCTAATCAAGCACCAGTTGGTGCTGATGAATGTTTAAATGCCATGCCAGCCTCACCTGCTCGGTTAAAACATGCGGAAAGTTTATTGAATAATTTTACCAGTGCACAAAGCATGAAAATGGCCTTTGGGATGAAACAATGGTCAAAAAAAGTAGCTGATTCAATTCAAACCTCTCAGAAATCATGGCTTGGCTTCTTTGGCATGAATCATTCATTCAAAGTAGCTGTTGCTGTTATGGCATTTGCTTTTATGCTTGTTATTCCAGAATTCAGCCAAAGAAATATTGCCACCGTTTCAGTCAACAATGACATGACAAAAGATGTTATTAGCAATGCTCATTTTGAAAACAAATCTGATGTATTAAGTAAAGGTAGTTTTGACCGGGAAACACAAACCAATGACAGCCTCTTCGATGCTAATTTTGGATAAGTCCAAACTTTGACCCGTATAAATGATTGGTTGAACCACCAATCACCACCAACACATCCAGATCAATCGGCTTACACCAGAGACCTCAAGTTACTGGTGTGCCACTTATTGTCAAAAAATTCAGCATGGTTATATGCGCACTCAGACGACTTGATCAATGACCATCAAATACAACAATTAAACAGTTGGGCTGAAGAGCTCAAACAAGGAAAACCACTCGCTTACATTACTGGAATCAAAGAGTTTTGGACCTTAACGCTTAAAGTCAATGAACACACTTTAATTCCCCGTGCTGAAACAGAACTGTTAATCGAAACCATACAACAGCTGAGTGATTCACCCAAGAAAATTCTCGATTTAGGCACAGGAAGTGGTGCCATTGCATTGTCATTGGCAACACTTTTTCCTAAAGCTCACATAACAGCCAGTGACCAATCAATTGAAGCCTTAAAAGTGGCTCAAAGCAATGCCAAATTGAACCGAATCCACAATGTACAATTTATCCAATCAAATTGGTTTGATTCCTTTACAGATGATTCATATGACATCATTGTAAGCAATCCACCATACATTGATTCCATGGATGAACATCTTGCCAACCTAAGCTATGAACCGATCAGCGCTCTGGTTGCTGATGACCATGGTTTATCAGACTTTAAATCAATCAGTCAAAAAGCCTACAAATACCTTAAACCAGGCGGACTCTTGATGTTTGAACATGGTTGGCAACAGAGTGAGGCGGTTTCACAAATCCTACAAGACGTTGAGTTGGTTAATATCTCAACACAAAAAGACCTCTTAGGTCATAATCGTATAACTTGGGGCTACCTTAAAACTTAATCTTCCCAGTCAAACAATGCCATAACATCACCCAATCACCTGCAAAACTATAAAGTGGATATTGAAAAGTAGCAGGTTTGTTTTTCTCGAAAAAAAAATGACCAACCCACGCAAAACCATACCCCACAACTGGCAATAATAGCAACATCAGCCAATGCTGACTGATTAGAATATAAGTGATAAGTACCAGCACCAAAATTGACCCAATCACATGCAACCTACGACTCACTTGGTTTTGATGTTCAGCCAAATAGAAAGGATAAAATTCTTTAAACGTTGTCATTTTTTGCGGTATATCTTTCATTTCTTAAGTTTACCACATCAAATTGAAAGGTTATAATCTTTGACCTGTTCATTCAAAACATCTCATGTGATGAAGTTAAATCAACTGTTACCAATCGGTTTTCTCGTGTTGTTATCTTCTTGCCAACAACAAGAGGACAGTTATGGGAATAGGGTTGATGCATCACCTGATGGCAAAAAAATCTACCGCCATTCTGAAGACGGGAAACCCACAAGTTTAGACCCCATAAAAGCCTCAACAATTTATAGCAATATGATGGCGGTTAATATCTTTGATACTTTGTATGCCTATAAATATTTAACAAGACCATACGAATTAAAACCCAATTTAGCGACACAAATGCCTCAAATCAGTGAAGATGGATTGACTTATACCATTAAGATTAAACCTAATGTACACTTTTCTGACCACCCAGCATTTGTCGATGGTCGGGGTCGTGAAGTCGTCGCTGAGGATTTTGTTTATTCATTAAAACGATCATTTGACCCGAAAAATGGTGGTTCAGGTGCTTGGTTATGGCAAGGAAAAATCGTTGGGCTTGATCAGTGGAAAAACAGCGGCGCCAATTATGACCAAGGAATCAGTGGGCTAAAGGCATTGGATGATTACACCATTCAAATTAAACTGACCAAACCCTACCCACAACTTAGCTACACATTAGCCATGGGTTTTTCAGCCATTACCCCCCGTGAAGTGGTCGAAGCATTAGGGCAAGAGTTTGGCTCTAAACCCGTTGGTTCAGGGCCCTTTATACTCAGTTCATTTGACTCTGAAACAGCATACTTAAAAAAGAACCCACAATTCAGAGCCGAGCCCCTCGATATTTATTTTGAAGGCTATGAAGCAAATAAACACCAGACATTTGGTTTTGAAGCATTACACGGTAAAAGTTCACCATTTATAGATGAATTAGAAATACATTTTATTAAAGAAACATCTTCTCGATGGCATTCATTCACCAAGGGAAATGAAATTCAATACACCACTGTTCCTAAAGACAAACAAAACACCGTCATTATTCAACAAGACCCTATTTTGATCCATCCTCAAATCAGAGAAAACTACCATTACACTTACGGCACAGAAGCAGGTTTTGTCTACCAGGGTTTCAATATGGACGATCCAAATTTTGGTTCAAACGGTGACATCGAACATGACAAACGTAGCCATGCTTTGCGATGTGCCATAAGAAAAGCACATAATTGGTCACAGAAAAATCGCGCTTTTTATTTTGGCTTAGGTCAAATTTTTCCTGGAATAATCCCCCCCAGTGTTCCAGAATTTGACCCTAATCTAAGCACAGAATCAATTCAACTCGATATTGAAGGTGCCAAACAACTCCTTACAGATAATCACTGGAATAGTCAGAACCTTCCTGAATTTGAGTACCATGTGCCTGGCAGTGTTCTACAAAAACAATTCTATGAACAAATGCGAGGCTTTCTCAATAAAATTGACTACCCGTCCAATTTAATCGAATACAAACCCTACCCTAGTTTTGGTCAATTCAACAAAGCCATTAAAAATCGACAAGCACCCTTTTTCTTTTTGGCTTGGACCTTAGACTACCCTGATGCTGAAAACACCTTACAACTTTTCTACGGGCCTAATCAATCTCCCGGGTCTAATAACTTCAATTATTCCAACCCTGACTTTGATCGATTGTTCGAAAAAAGTAGCACCATGTTACCCTCACCTCAAAGAACTGATTTATACCGTCAAATGAATCAAATGGTGATAGATGATTGTGTGGTTATTTCTGGCTTATCGAGAAATAAAATACACCTATGGCACAAAAACGTCATCACATACCCAGATCGGGAAATTGTTGGCGGCTTCCACTTAAGGTATGTCGACATCCAGCCATGAATATTGGGATATTCGCTTTGCAAAAGCTGTTAGGTGCCATCCCTCTGATACTTGGTGTTACTTTCATCTCATTTGTTTTAATGGTTTATTTTGGCCCAGATCTGACCTATGAGTTACTGGGCAAAAATCCCAGCGCCCAAGACATTGCGGAAATTCGCCAATTATTAGGCTATGACCAAAGCTTTTTTTCTCGGTATTTACTTTATTTAAAAGAGTTAATCACATTGGACTTTGGTATGTCTATGATGAAAGACCAGCCAGTCAGTCACATGTTAAGACAAGCCATACCCGTTTCTTTATTATTAATGATTCCGGGATTTATATTAGGTAACATACTGGCAATATTTTTGGCCTTAAAAGCAACACAATTTCGGGGTATGTGGCAAGATAAAAGCATCATGACATTTTCTGTAACGGGCATGAGCATTTCATTCCTTATAGTTATCATATTGTTTCAAATAATATTTTCATCCAGTTATGGTTTCAACTGGTTTCCAGTTAGGGGGTGGGAAGTTTTTGATTATGAGGGCGGTTTTAGCTGGGTTAAATATTTGTCTTATGTAACTGTACCTACCCTTGCAACAGTCTTTGTGGCCTTAGGTTATAACACTCGTTTTTATCGCGCGGTGCTTGTTGAAGAAGTCAGCAAAGGGTACATTACAACAGCCAAAGCTTATGGCCACCGAACACCACAAATCATGTATAAATATATGCTTAAAAATGCAATGGTTCCAATCATTACCAGAATTATGTTTTCAATTCCATTGGTGGTAATCAGCGGATCCTTATTGATTGAAAGTTATTTCGGCATCCCTGGAATTGGGCTGCTAACTTATGATGCCATTACTGCAGGTGACCAACCCATACTTAAAGCCGTCGTAGGATTAACCTCTGTGTTGTTTGTACTGGTTTTAATTGGGGCGGAGCTCCTGTATAAAATCTTTGATCCAAGAATAGGTAAAGCATCCTAATGTTTCATCAACTTTCCTCCACAAAAAATCACAACCAAGCTTTGTGGTTTCGCTCTTGGCAGCAACTAAAAACTGATAAATTTGGTCAATTAGGCGCAGTCATTGTTTTGATGTATTTTTGTATCACCATAGGTGTCTGGCTACAACTGTGGGGCCATACATGGAGTGAAACCAGTGACCTGTTCAACCAAAGCCCATCGATGAAGCATTGGTTAGGAACCAATGCCATCGGCCAAGATATAGCATCACGCGGCTTATATGCCACCAAGGTGGCTTTTGAAGTGGGTTTAATGGTAGCGATGTGTGCCAGTTTACTGGGGACAATGCTCGGATCAATTGCTGGTTTTAAACACAATACATGGATTGACTCATTGATACTCTGGTTAATGGGCGTTATAGACTCCATACCATTTTATTTATTTGTTGCAGCCATGGCTTATGCAATGAAAGGTTTCGTTTTTGCGATGCACTTAGCCATGATTATGGTGTTCTGGACAGAAACAGCCCGGGTTATTCGTGCGGAAGTGATTAAATTAAAACAACTCGAATTTATCGAATCTGCAATTGCCATGGGACAAAGTCAAAGCAAAATCTTAATCAAACACATCATTCCAAATGTCAGTCATTTGCTGATTATCCAATCCACTTTGATCTTTGTGACTGCCATTAAATCTGAAGTAATTCTTAGCTTCCTCGGTCTTGGGGTCAAAGATGGAATCAGCTGGGGTTTAATGATTGCAGAATCGACCAATGACATCCAGGCTGGTTATTTTATTAATTTCATTGTAGCCTCTGGTTTGTTGTTTATACTGGTCATTGGTTTTAACCTTTTTTCTGATGCGTTACAGGATGCATTGGATCCCAAACTACAAAAATAAATATGAACGACACCTTAAATAGAATATTCCGAATCAGCATAAGCTGTTTACTGCTATCTTCTTGTGGCACACCAATCCCAAGAAATGATTTACAGAACCTACCCAGCTTAATAGAAATTATTGAATTGAACATCAAACAACAAACCATAAACTTAAGAATTTCACACCGAAATCGATCACCCAAAACAGAAAACCACTTAAGTTGTGAATTGTCCATCCAAGACCAACCTTCTATCAAGCTCACATCAATTCCAATTCCTGATTTAACCACTTATGCCACTGAAACTGTCCAATTAAAATTTGAATCAGAACCACCCGCTGTTAATTTTGGACTACACAATGCGCTCCCTTATGAATTAGATTGTTTATTGTCATCGAATACTTTTGGCAAAGAACATATTGTGTCAAAAGCAACCATATATCCAATTCCTGGCAAAGAAAACAGTTATCGATAACCTGCCAGAAACAAGGCAATATTTAAGCTCATGACCTTTGGCATACTTGACTATATTAGTAGTGTTGTAGTAAAGTAATACACCTAAGCAATTCAGAGGAATATTGGCATGTATCAATTCATCAAAAACTTATTGGCAGCAGGTATATTATTTATATCCTTAATCACTTCTGTGGCTCTGAGTTATGCCATAACACCTGCCAATGTCACGCCAAAGCCATCAAAGGTACTTAAAATTCAATTGAATATTAAACAAAATAATATTAACTTCAACTTAAATCATACACTAAAATTACTAACGCCTAAAGTGGGTCAATAACATGAGTTTTCAGTGGAATGATAAAGAACCCATCTACTTGCAGTTAAAAGACAAGATCAGAGAAATGATCTTATCCGGAGACATCATTGAAGGTGAAGCTTTGCCCTCAGTCAGACAAGTGGCTATGGAGTATAAAGTCAACCCAATCACTGTATCAAAATCTTATCAAATTTTGGTTGATGATGGCTTGGTTGAAAAACGACGTGGTTTGGGTATGTTTGTACAAAATGGAGCTGTGGAGAAATTACAAATTAATGAAAACCAGCAATTTATCAATGAAGACTGGCCAAAAATTTTAATTAAAATTCAACACTTAAATTTAGACACTTCACAACTTATAAACTCGTTAAAAGAGATCGGGAGAAATCAATGAGTCATATATTATCGGCACAAAACGTTAATAAAAAATTTGGCAATTTTCATGCCTTAAAAAATGTCAATCTCAATATCAGCAAAGGAAGAATTGTCGGTTTAATTGGCCCCAATGGTGCTGGGAAAACCACTTTATTAAAATCCGTATTAGGACTAGACTCATGTGAAGGTACGTTGAAAGTTTTGGATGTAGACCCTTATAAAAAACGATCAGACTTAATGAAAGAAATTTGTTTCATTGCAGATGTGGCCGTTTTACCTAAATGGATTAAGGTTTCTCAATTACTTTCGTTTACCGAACAAACACACCCCAATTTTTCACTTGATCAAGCCAAACAATTTTTAAGCAAGACCAAGATTAAAATGGAACATAAAGTTAAAGAGCTTTCGAAAGGTATGACGGCTCAACTGCACTTAGCCATTGTTATGTCAATTAATGCCAAGCTTTTGGTTCTTGACGAACCTACACTGGGCTTAGACATACTGTTTAGAAAACAGTTTTACGACAATTTGTTAAATGATTATTTTGACAATGAACGAACCATCATTATCACCACCCATCAAGTCGAAGAAATTGAACACATTTTAACCGATGTTGTTTTTATACGCGAAGGTGAAATCGTGCTGAATGCCAATATGGATGAATTAACCAATTCTTATTTTGAAGTCATGGTTGGCCAAGAAAATTTAGATGAAGCCTTGTCACATAAACCCCTAACGATTAGAAAAGTTTTTGGCAAACACATCATGCTTTTTAATTCGACATCCAGAGAGGTTATAGAAACGCTGGGTGAAGTTCAACGGCCCTCCGTATCTGATTTATTTGTGGCTTTGATGCAGGAGGAACAAGCATGAATAGTTTTAAAGCATTGTTACAACGTGAATATTGGGAGCACCGCGGCGCTTTTTTAAAAACACCTTTAATTATTGGGATAGTCACGATTGTCATTCTATTACTGGGGTATTTCACCACAGAACGTTTTGATCAAGTTATGAACAGTGGGCAATCAATAGAGTTAGGTGGTGCAGCGCTGCAAAATGTTGATCCAAAACTGATTACCAGTTTTATTGATGCCTTTATGTTGACGACTGGATCCATCTATCATTTTGTCCTTTTTATCATCTTATTTTTCTTTATTCTAGGCAGTCTATATGATGACCGGAAAGATGGCAGTATATTATTTTGGAAATCATTACCAGTCTCGGATACTCAAACCGTGTTATCAAAATTAGTGACTGCAGCTGTAGTTGTACCGTTGATTTTTACTGCCTGTTTAATCATTAGTCATTTGGCTTTTTTTGTGGTGTTAAGCTTTTTATTGATGATTAATGGTGCTAATCCATTTACGTTATTATGGGCCAATATTGACTTTATCAATAACTGGGGGGCTTTTCTGATTGGTTGTTTTGCACAAGCTTTGTGGGCCATGCCAGTTTACGGTTGGTTGTTGTTTGCTTCAGCCTTTTCAAAAAGGCGACCATTCTTACTTGCTGTCTTTGCACCATTGATGGTCGGCTTTGTTTGGTATTGGTACAATGCCATATTTGAATACAATGTGTTTAAAATAGGCGTGTTCAAAACCATTGGAATATTAATGGCAAAAGCAACCACACCTTTCACCTCTGGATTGGGGTTTGATTTTGAATCAATTGATTTCGATGCCAGCAACCAAACCAATCTAGAATTGATTAAGTCTATGTTAAATGGGCTAACCAATAGCAGTATATATTATGGATTAATTTTTGCGGCCATATTGGTTGCGATGGCCATTTATGTCAGACGATTTCGTAATACCACTTAATTGAATTGTTAAAGGGGCTTTTTATAATTAAACCTCTTTGATACAATCAATAAACTACAAAACGGTCTGGTAATTTTTCTAGGCCGTTTGTTTTTTGGGAACGAAATGGCCAATTATCTACATCTTTACAATATACCCAATTCATATCAATTTCACCGCGGTGGTCAAATAGAAAACGGTCTGATTGCTTATGAAACATGGGGCACTCTTAATCAAGACAAGTCAAATGCCATTTTGATTTTAACTGGTTTATCTGCTGATTCACACGCAGCCAGTCATACGGAACATGACACCGCCGGTTGGTGGGAGTTTATGATAGGCCCAGGTAAAGCCATAGACACCAATCGGTGGTATGTCATATGCGCCAGTTCATTAGGCAGCTGTAAAGGCTCCACTGGACCCTGCTCACCTAATCCCAAAACAAAACAAGCCTATCGATTTGATTTCCCCGATTTATGCTTGGAAGACATTGCCAATACCTCAGTGATGCTATGCCAATCGCTATCTATTGAACGATTACATGCAACGATTGGACCTTCTATGGGTGGAATGTCGGCTTTGGCTTTATTGTTTAAACACAATAACTACACCAAACACTTGGTTCATATAGCCTCTGGCATGGCCTCACCACCATTCAGTACCGCAATCAGATCTCTTCAACGAGAAGCCATACTCAAAGATGAAAACTTTAACCAAGGCCATTACTCTGCAGCTAATTGGCCTGAAGAAGGCATGAAGTTTGCCCGTAAAATCGGCATGTTAAGTTACCGATCTGCTGCTGAATGGATTGATCGTTTTCCACGCTCCTTAAAAAAAGTGCCTGAACATGCTTTTGGAATTGAGTTTCCGGTGGAAAGTTATTTAGAACATCATGCCAATCAATTCATCCATAAATTTGACCCAATCAGTTACCTGTATTTGTCCAGAGCCATGGATTGGTTTGATGGAAGATCATATGCCCATCCAAGAGGCAGCAACCCATTCACTCCTATCCAGTTGAAAAGCTCATTGATTGTCGGTGCTAAAACAGATTTGTTATTTCCGGTGATGTTGCAAACCGAATTACATCATTTACTGCTCGATGCAGGAATCAACAGTGAATTGGTTTTAACAGATTCAATTCAAGGACATGATGCATTTTTAGTTGATCAAAAAACCTTCTCTCAACTGATAGGTGACTATTTAGTAGAATCTGCAGTGTGAAGTATTTTCATCGCTTTATCCCAATCATCATTAATTAAATCAGGCGTAACCTCAATACATTGATCAAGACAGCGTTCAATTTCAATTGAATCTTCAAGATTTGGCCGCCCCAATACCCACGGTGTTACTTTTGTTTTATCACCGGGATGACCAATACCGATCCTCAACCTTTTAAAGTTTTGCCCCAGTGTTGGGATAATGTCGCGCAAGCCATTATGTCCTCCATGACCTCCGGATTTTTTTAATTTAGCGGTTCCTGCTGGAATATCAAGTTCATCATATGCCACCAGAATTTGATCCACTGGAATGCGATAAAAATGAATGAAAGGAATAACACTTTGTCCGGAACAATTCATAAAGGTCTGTGGTTTTACCAACCAAATTTTCTGACCCATATAAGTCCAAACAGCCACTTCTGCTTTGAACTTTTTATCTGATTTAAATGTACAATTGTGCTTTTTAGCCAATGCATCAACATACCAAAAACCAGCATTATGGCGGGTTAGTTGGTATTTATCACCTGGATTGCCCAGGCCAAATATAACTTGCATTAAGGTAACTCAGAAATGTACAAAGGGCAGCACGTAACAAAACATACCACCCTTTGTGTTAGCTGATTTTATTCAGCTGAATCGTCTTTAGATTGTTTTGTAGCTTCAACCTCAACAGACACTTCACCAGCGCTGTCATCTTCAGTTTCAACTTGTCCAATAACAGATGTAGAAACAATAACTGCATCATAAGCATCATTATCATCACCATGACTGAATGCAACCAAAGCCACATTTTTAGGTAATTTTAAATCACTCAAATGCAGGTTATCACCCGCATCAAATTCAGAAACATCAACCTTAATAAATTCAGGCAGATCCTTAGGGAAACATGAAATCTCAACTTCATTCATTTGGTAATCAATCATCACTCGTGACGATTTACCAGCTGGAGAGCTATCACCACCTTCAAAGTGCAATGGAACATTCATCACAATTTCGTGTTTATCATCAACACGCATGAAATCCATGTGCATAATAAGTTGTTTAGCAGGGTGTCTTTGAACATCTTTTAAAACTACTTTTTGTTTTTTGCCACCATCAGCTGAGAATTCAATGATGCTTGAAAAGAATGCTTCATCATCAATCAAATGCAATACTTTGTGGTGTTGTAAAGTTAAGTTTCTTGGCTCTTTATCACCACCGTACAACACAACAGGCACTAGACCCGCATGACGTAAGCGGCGGCTCGCACCTTTCCCAACGTCTGAGCGGATTTCCGCTTCTACTTTAAATATAGACATAATAATTTCCTTTAAATACAGTAACACCCTTGCGACCAGGGTGAAAAAACATCAATTCTTTAATCGATGTACATAGAACTAACAGACTCTCTGTTAGCGATTCGTCTGATTGTCTCACCTAGCATTTCTGCTACCGACAATTGACGTATTTTTTTACAATCGAGCGCTTCTTGTCTCAAAGGTATGGTATCAGTCACCACCAATTCGGTCAGTCCTGAACCTTCAATATTTTTTATGGCATCACCCGACAATACAGGATGCACACAATAGGCATGTACTTCTTTGGCTCCAAATTCTTTCAGAGCAGTAGAAGCTGCACACAAAGTACCAGCCGTATCAATCATGTCATCAACCAAAATACAGATTTGGTCTTTAACTTCACCAATGATATTCATCACTTTAGCCATATTAGGCTTAGGACGTCTTTTATCAATTATTGCCAGCTCACAACCCAATCTTTTTGCAATGGCTCGAGCCCTTACTACACCACCAATATCTGGTGAAACAATGGTTACACCTTTACTATCAAATCTTTGCCACATATCAGCCAATGTTAATGGTGATGCGTAAACATTATCAACTGGGATATCAAAAAATCCTTGGATTTGATCGGCATGTAAATCGACTGTCAAAACACGATCAACACCAACTGCTGCAATCATTTTTGCTGCCACCTTGGCCGTAATAGGCACTCGTGAAGAACGAGGTCTTCGATCTTGTCTGGCGTAGCCGAAATAAGGGATAACTGCAGTAACAGTTCTGGCTGAAGCTCTTTTCAAAGCATCTACCATAACCAATAATTCCATAAAGTTATCTGCTGTTGGACGACAAGTTGGCTGGATCAAGAAAATATCTTGACCTCGAACATTGTCCCTGATTTCTACTGAGACTTCACCATCACTGAAACGACCCACTTTAGCACGCCCCAAAGGTACGCCCAAATTGTCAGCAATTTTCTGTCCCAATGCTGGATTGGCGTTACCTGAAAACAACCTGATTCCACGATCGAACATTTTACAGCCTCAGATACAAGTATGCCCGTACACTGTACGGGCATGACATAAATATGGCTGGGATGGGAGGATTCGAACCTCCGAATGCCAGGATCAAAACCTGGTGCCTTAACCACTTGGCGACATCCCAATTAGTGAGATAGACTCATTCTTTAAAGCGGAACAATCTGCTTCAAAGGCGGCATATTATAACCAGATAAAATTTGATTGCAAAGCCAAAATATTAAAATAAACTCTTTTTTTCAATATTTTTAATCAACTGCTTTTATTTTAGGTCTTACCAACAAACACTTAACTAATTTATCGGCCCATTTAAACACATTTTTGGCCTCTGATTCAGAGTTAAATAATGCAAACATTGTGGAACCGGTACCTGACAATCGAACATCAATGCGGCTTTTTAATAAATCATACACAGTTTTAATAGCTGTGTTTTGATGGAGTACCACTGGAAAAAAATCATTAATCCATAAATCTCGCTGATTGATTTCTGCTGGCAATAATTCAACCTGTTTTCTCATTAACCCTGGTTGATTAAATAACGTTGCTGTATTAATACTGACTTCTGGAAATATGAGCAGTATATAAGGAGTCTCAAAAGTCTTTGGATCCAAACAATCACCTATTCCAGTGGCTACTGCAGATTGCCCTGAAATGAATATCGGTACATCTGCGCCTAATTTACCACCTATTTTTATCAGCTCCGCCTGGCTTAACCCACACCCCCACTGCTCATTCAGCAACTTCAGCGTTTCAGCTGCATTTGAACTTCCACCACCCAAACCAGAACCAACAGGAATATTCTTTTTAACAGTTATTTCCCAATCTGAAGGAATTTGTGCATATGCAAGCAAGGCATCAGCTGCTTGGCAAATTAAATTATTTTCTTTTTTTAGATCAGGAAAACCTTTGATGGTTATTGCATTGCTGCCCACAGGATTGATGCAGTTAAATGTCATGAGATCACCCCATTCAAGTAACTGAAAACATGTTTGCAAGTTATGGTATCCGTCATCACGTTGGCCCACTATGCGCAACATTAAATTGATTTTTCCACGACTTAATCTGTTGAATTTTACCATTGCCATTGTTTAACAATTAATTTAATCGAATAAGGCTCCTTACGAGCAATGATTTTATGCGGTAACATGCCTGCGGCATAAGGTTTCAGTTTTGTGTATTCAATTCGCCAACCTTGATCGACAATGACATAATCTGCAGATTCGTTTTGATTCAGCACCATTCCTGATTGTGTCTTTTGTCCAATGACCCAACTCTGCAAGGCTTTCCATGGCACCTCCCATCCAACCTGATCACTGATTAATTGATTTGCTGACAACCCATAAATCTCTTCACCATTTGACAGTTGAATTTTTGCTTGGGCTTTTGAATCAATCAATGTCCAACTTTTTTTACTTAAAGGTGCTTTAAGTTTTACTTGAGTTATATCCGGTCGCTTATTCCACTCGACTTGCCCAGTACCTCCTTCATGGCCGTCGGAAAATGACATTTTGCCATTAAATTGGAACACATCAATCAAAGAAAGATCAACCAGATTTGATTGACTGTCTGGCTTAACTGATTGCTTAGAAGCGCATGAAATTAACAACAAAAAGAACAACGCCAAAATCATTAATCGAGAATAACTATTCAAGTCAACTAAACCTTTAAACTGACTAAGGAATGAGAAGCAGATAATTTTATAGATTGTGTTTGAATTTGATATAAGGAACAGTTCCAGTCAAGTCATCTAACGATGTGCCATTACTGGTATTTTCTCGAACATTCCTTCTGGCACCAAAAGAAATTGTGCCATCTTTGGTGAAGTACCAATCAACTTGAAGATCCATGCTGGATTGTTCAAGTTCATTTTCTACCGACCCATTCATAAAATCAGATTGAAATTTTGCACCAAATTTATTGTTTCTAATACCAAATCCCAATCGCGTGGTTTCCACTTGATCCTGATACAAACCGAGTAATTCCCCACCCACTCGCCCCATACCTAAGTCGATACCGAAACGCCACTTTTTGCTGATGTTCAATACCGAGCTTACACCGACTTGGTAACCCATCACATCTGTGTCATACTGTCCTGATCGAGCATTCAACGCCTCACCTGAAAACAAATTAAAAGATTTGCTTTCGTCAATCACATTTAATTTCAAGGTTAACCAATCTGCAAATTTCATTCCTACAACCAATTCTTCACCGAAAAAACCATCTGATTTAGTCGTTAACTGGTAACGATCTTTTTGCGGTGTTAAAAAATCAATACTCGTTTGATTTAATTGAAGTGGGCTTTGATAGAATATATTGCTTGCTGTGTAATCGGAGTTGTTAAACGAGTAACCAGAATTGGCCACAGGCATCATGGGCATGGCTTTATTGGGCGATATTTCAAAAGGCTGAAAAGATTTAATATCTTGCGACTGCGCCACACCAGCAAAAGCCATGGCACATATAGATAAACCTTTTAAAATAGACTTAATAAACACCTTCGTCCCCAAAGAAAACAACTAACGATTAAGACAACCCAATATGAAAATAGTTTCGTACACCAATAATATTATCAAACGAATTTAATTATTACAAGCAAAATCAGAAAGATATAAGCCTTTTCTAAAACAATGCTTGAACAGTGTGAAGCCGGTCACAATTTTAACCTTTTGCCTGCGTATTTAGCCAATACTTTTTCGCCATTTTCATGGCTTTACCTAAAATACTGTTGTCAGCATAATCACCATCAATCAACACCCCAGCGGGTTGCCCCATTAAAACCTCTATTGCCTCAGAAATATGTGAAACGGCGTGGACTGTAAACAAATTGTTTTTACACGCTTCCTGCACATCCGACCTCAACATCAACTCACCTGCATTGGCTTTGGGAATAACAACGCCTTGTTGACCGGTCAAGCCTCGATAATGGCACGTATCAAAGAAACCTTCTATTTTTTCATTAACCCCACCAATGGCCTGTAATCGGCCATGTTGATCGATGGCTCCTGTCATTGCAAACCCCTGATTAATGGGCACTTGAGTCAATGATGAAATTAAACAACAAAATTCAGCACCAGAAGCCGAATCCCCATCAATACCACCATAACTTTGTTCAAATGCAATTGACGCAGAAAATGTCAGCGGATGTTCAACTGGCAACATATACCTCAACAGCCCCCCTAAAATATGAAAACCCTTGGTATGAATTGAACCAGATTTGCCTGCCATATCCTCGATATCAATAACCCCAGACCGTCCTGGGCCAATTGACGCCGTAATTCTTGAAGGAAAGCCATAAACAATGGGCCCAGCATGTATCACAGCCAAGCCATTGATTTGACCAACAGTGTGGCCATCCGTATCCAAATTAATGGTATTATCTTGCAACCGCTCCTGAAACTTTCGCGCTGGTAGACCAGCTCGTTTCTTGGTTCTGCGCACCGCATGAGTCACATCATTTCCACTGACTATTTTTGCTTTCGACTTATTAGCTAAATAACTGGCCTCTCTAGCCAAATCAGCCACCCTCGAGAATTTCGCGGTTAGTTTATTGTCTTGTGAACACACCCTGGCTCCATGCTCAATTAACCGAGCAACGCCTTCGTTGTCAAATGGTAACAAACCGTCTTCTTTTATAATTTTTGCAATAATGCTGGCATAATTCTTAAAACCCTCATCATCTCTGCTAATAACTGAATCAAAATCAGCCAAAACTTTAAATAACTCAGGAAAATCAGGATCTTGATTATCTAAATAATAATAGATACTCGAATCACCCAACAAAATAACCCTGATACTGACTGGTATCGGCTCTGGCTTCAATGAAGGCTGACCAAAAGGCCAGCTCATTTCAGCCGGCACAATTTCTAACAACTCATTTTTTAAAGTCCTTATCAAGGTCTTCCAAGCACCCTGCTCTGCCAAAACATCACGGGCATCAAGCACCAAGAAACCACCATCTGCACGCAACAATGAGCCACCGACTATACTCATATGATCTGCCAGCACAGGGCCATTTTCACTCCATTTACTTTCAATAGAACCCAATAGGTTTTGTAGCGATGGAACCCTTTCGACCAAAACAGGACAGTCTTTTTTATTGTCATGTTGTAACAGCACATTGACTGCATACCGTTCATAAGGATTAAATGCCTGTTTTTTCTGAGAAAAATACTGATCTAAAACATCAACTTTTACTGATTCCAAATAGGCCAATACAGCAGTGTTTTTAAATTGCTTAGCAAAACCAGACACTTCTTGATCAATTAATTTAGAGACGTGACTTTCGTACAAAGAACGAATGACCACAGCTCCGTTTTCCTTGATTGCATTCACTTTCCTGCCTACGTCTTCTAATTTTTTACTGTAGGCTTGTTGCGCATCCATCAATGTTTTTTGTTGTTCCTCTGATATTTCGCCATCAGCTATTTTTTGTTGCCAAACATTGGGATCGATAATTTTATCTTCTATCAGTGGCGCAATGATTGTCTGCTGGCCTTGCTGAGTTGTAACATTCAACATGGCCATTGCATTTTTAGCCAATTCAGCTTCAAAAGGCTCCGTGATTTTTAAAATCTCTGCCTGTAATTTTTCTTCGGCTTTATTTTTAGCTTGAATCAAATCATCGGACTCCATGGCTTTTCTTAAGTCTTCACTGATAAACAGACTTAATTTATCCATCATGTTTTTGAATTTAACCCCGCGTCCTGCAGGCAAACTAATAAGTTTAGGGCGATCGGGCTGCGCAAAATTGGCCACATAGCAATGTTCTTGCTTTTCTTCTAATGAGGGTTTGACGTCTCTTAATATTTTAGACACCATGCTCATTCTTCCCGTGCCGCTCAAACCTCTCACAAATACATTCTGACCAAAAGCGGGACATTCAATTGCAAATTCTAAAGCTTCCAAAGCGTCATCTTGGCCAATAATCATATCTACAGGCGCAACATCTTTTGTAGTTTTAAAACCCAATTTTTTGGCATCACATTGCCACCTGACTTGCTGCCAGTCTAATTTTGTGTGTTCAATCATAAAATCCTAATATATTGTTTACTCATAACTTAGAAACATATTAAACGATATTACTTGCATGATTTATTTTTTTTACCTAAAGTTTGCTATTTTTAACCTTCTATCAATAGGTGATCTTTTGAATTCTTGGGTGGTATTAAAATTTGGTGGGACTTCAGTTTCCAGCCTCAATAAATGGCAAGTCATAGTCGATGTGGTACAAACCAGAATAAATCAAGGACATCAAGTTCTCTTGGTACATTCTGCTGCACAAGGCTTGACTAATTTACTCACAAAAAAAATTGCCAACAATCAATCAATAGAGGTAGAGTTTTCCAGCAGATTGAAAGAATTAGCCAAAGAATTATCAGTCAACTTTAACCGGCTAGATCAGCAACTTGATGCATTGAGAAAACTCAACAACCTACCCAAGCTGAACACCAATCAACAGGCTGAATTGCTCGCCATGGGTGAATTGTGCACCCATGAATTGATAGTGGAATTTTTACAAAGACACATCAATACCCACAGTCTCGACCCCAAACAATGGCTGATAAGCTCACACACTGACAACAGAAGCCATGACTCACAAGTACTTTCAGCCAAATGTGATATTCACCCAAACACAGACGCTAAAAAATCACTGTCCCAGGCGTTCTATGTGATGCCAGGCTTCATCGCCAGTGACTCGGCCGGTCATACTGTGCTGTTAGGTCGTGGCGGTTCAGATACCACTGCAGCTTATATGGCAGTGATGTTAAATGCCCAACAACTTGAAATTTGGACTGACGTACATGGTATTTTCAGTGCCAACCCACACAGCATACCAAATGCCAGATTGTTGCTTAACTTGGGTTATCAAGAAGCCAGAGAAATTGCTGCCAGTGGTGGTAAAGTCCTACACCCTCGGTGTATTTTACCGGTTGAACAACACGGCATTCCTTTGCTGATAAAAAACACCAACCAGCCCGATGCACTTGGCACCGTTTTGGCCGCCAAACACAGTGCAACCAAACCTCGGGTTTCAGCCATCAACAGTCGACATCAAGTGACCTTGGTTTCCATGGAATCTATGAATATGTGGCACCAAGCTGGATTCATGGGTGATATTTTTAATATTTATAAAGATTTAGGTTTGTCTATTGATTTAGTTTCTACAGCTCAAACCAACGTAACCATCTCTTTGGACAATATTGACAATATTTTAAACCCCAATATTTTGGCTTCATTGAAACAAAAACTGGCACCCATGTGCGAGGTAGAGATTTATCAAAACTGTTCCGCAGTCACCCTAGTCGGATATCGAATCAGGGCGTTGGCAGACAAAATTTCACCGGTCATTTCCTCATTTGCCGACCAAAGAATCTATATCACTACACAGTCTTCAAATGACCTTAACCAAACTTTTGTTGTCGACGAAGACCAGGCCGATAAATTAGCTCGGGCTTTACACGAAGTATTGATTATTGAAGACAAAGAAATTGATGATTTTGGCCCGACTTGGGCTGAGTTGATTGCTGACAAATCTAAACAGGTTGAACTCAGCCGTTCATGGTGGCAAGAACAGCAACAACAGCTAATTAAACTGAACGAACAATACTCACCTTGTTATGTCTACCATTTAGATACCATCAAACATCAAATTAACCAACTGAAATCTTTAACTGCAATTGATCGGATTTTTTACGCCAGTAAAGCCAATTCACACCCTCAAATCTTAAATTTCATGCATCAAAACAACATTTCACTTGAAACCGTTTCTCCGGGTGAAATTGACTTGGTACTGAAAAGCTGCCCGGGTATCAAAACAGAAAGCATGTTGTTCACACCGAACTTTGCTCCCATTGCAGAATATCAAGATGCTTTAAACAAGGGATTGTTTGTCACCATAGACAACCCTTCTTTGATGTATGAAAACCCAGACGTTTTCAAGAATCAAGAGGTAATTCTCAGACTGGACCCCGGTCATGGCAGCGGCCATCATCGATATGTCAGGACTGCAGGGTCTCACTCTAAATTTGGTATTCCAGCAGCCGACATTGAACCAATCGCTCAGTGGTGCAAAGAACATGCGGTCAAAGTAATTGGGCTACATGCCCATTCTGGCAGCGGCATTTTAGACCATAACAATTGGCCAAGAATTGCAGACTACTTGGGCAGTTGCTTGTCTTTTTTTCCAGATGCCAATATCATTAATGTGGGAGGCGGCTTAGGCATTCGCGAAAACCCTGGAGACTTAGGTTTGGATTTAACTGCATTAAATACAGCCTTACTGACTTTCAAAAAATCACACCCAGGCATCTCTTTATGGATGGAACCAGGTCGATTTTTAGTGGCTCATTGCGGTGTCTTAATGGCCAAGGTCACTCAAACCAAGTGGAAAGGGAATCACGGCTATATTGGCATTGAAACTGGTATGAACTCATTAATCAGACCAGCTTTATATGGCGCATGGCATAACATTGTTAATTTAAGTAAGCTGGAGCAAAATGCCGAATACACTGCCACCGTTGTTGGTCCCATGTGTGAATCCGGAGACCTTTTGGGCATAGACCGTAAAATGCCAAAAACATTGGTTGGAGACACCCTCTTAATTGCTAACACAGGTGCATATGGAGCAGTCATGGCTTCACACTACAATTTACGACAACCGGCACAAGAAATTGTAATCTAGCGATTAAATCATTTATTCTGGATGGTGTGTCTACTGCCTCTTTTCGGCTAGAATGGAGTCAAATTTATCTGGGACAATATCTTGAACACAAATAAACTTGGACTATGTGTGCTATTTTTATCTCTGGTCGTGAGCCCTCAATTAATGGCCCAACAATTCATATTGGTCACCGAACAAAGCCAAATAAACTATGCACACATCAATGCTGCTGAACAACAAAGAGAAGCCACTATAATTGCAGCAGGTGGTGCTGTAGCAGATTTCGATTTTGACGGTTATCCAGACTTTTACCTTTTGGGCGGATCAGACCAGAGCAATGCCTTATTTAAAAACAACAGTGATGGCACATTTACCAATGTGGCCAGTCAAGCCGGTGTCGGTTTATTTAATATTTTAGGCAGTGGGCCTACTTTTGCTGATGTGGATGGCGACTTTGATTTAGATTTGTTGGTATTTTCCATCAACCAGTGGGACCAACCCTTCGGTAGCGATGTTAACTTGATTGAAAATCGACCTAGGTTATTCATCAATCAAAATAACGGGACTTTTATTGATGCATCGTTAAGTGCTGGATTTTACTCAGGCATGCCTTCTTACTCTGGTTCCTTAGCTGACTTAGACCAAGATGGTGATCTGGATTTATTCATGACCCACTGGTTATCCGATACCGAAACCACCAGTAAACAAATTTTCTGGGAAAACAACGGCAATGGTCAATTCAGCGATGTCACCATTGATTACTTGGGACTGGACCAAAATGCAAACTTTGCCAGTGGTAGTTTCACACCACACATGACCGATATCAATGAAGATGGATGGATTGATGTTTTGTTGGCATCTGATTTTGAAACCAGCAGAATATTTTATGGAACTGGGGGCTTGCCTGGACCAAGCACACCTAAGTTTTTAATCAGTCAGCCTGATTTTATTACCGATGAAAATGGTATGGGAGCCGCTGTGGCCGATTATGACAATGACGGCGATTTAGATTGGTTTGTTACCAGTGTTTGGGACCCCAATCAAATGTCAGAAGACTACTGGGGAGTGAGTGGAAACAGACTGTATCGAAATTTAGGCGGTGGTGTATTCGAAGATGCCACGGATGAAGCTGGCGTTCGCGAAGGTTATTGGGGCTGGGGCGCTTGTTTCGCCGACTTCAACAATGATGGCCATTTAGACATTTATCATGAAAACGGTTTTTTTAATACACTCCATGCACAAGAGTTTCTGCATGACCCTTCTCGGCTGTTTATGTCCAATGGCGATGGTAGCTTCACTGAATCTTCAACCCTTTCAGGTTTAAATTTTACTGGTCAAGGGCGTGGTATCAGTTGTGTTGATTACGACTTAGATGGTGATCTAGATATTCTTATTATGCCGAATAACGAAGCTTATCAGTTATATAAAAACACCAGCAACAACACCAATAATTACCTCTCAATCAACTTATTTGACAATGGCCCAAATCCCTACGCTATCAATGCAAAAATCAAAGTCAACACCCAACAATCCAGCCAATTGCGAGAAGTATCTAGCAGTAACAATTACGTTTCAAACAACCCTCTTCAACAGCATTTTGGATTAGGCCAATCAACTGCCATTAACAACATTGAAATCACTTGGCCAGACGGAGAAAGTCAGATCATTACTAACAACCTGCCTGTTAATCAAATCACCAGCATCAGTCGATATTGTCATACACGGTTTATTCAACACTCAATCACAGGTACTCAAGCCACTGAATTGACGGTTTACTTACATGACTTATCTGGTTCAGCGATTTCTTCACAGACTGTGTCCTTACAAGTGAACCAAGGCCCCAATACCGGTACCGCTCTTAACGCCATGACAGACCTGGCAGGAAAAGCCTCTTTCCAAATCAGCAGCAATTTAATAGGCACCGACCGAATGACCTTCACATTTGAATACAACAATCAACCTCAGTTATGTCGATCTTTAGTTAAGTGGAATAATGACCTCATCTTTACAAATCAGTTCGAATGAATACATTAAAAGAAGACTGTTCAAGCTCTCAAGTTCTAACCGATATGATCAACAAATAAAAAACCACACCTCCTGCGACAAATATTTCACAGCCAATTGAATATTATTTCCAGCAAAATTAATATATGTATACCTTGATTGGTCACCATCAAGCCTTAAGGATATTTGACACAAGCAACTGAGATCACCTTGAACCTGGCAAATGAGCCAACGATGCGTTAATCATAAAAGAATCCATATATGAGCCAAAGTTAGTTTAAAATTAACATATAAACAACGAGACACTCGCTATCTCCTCAATTTAATTAGAACGACCTATGAAAACAATCACAACAATATTTCTGAGTTTATCCGCTGCATGTACATTGGCACAGCCCGTACCTGATTCGCCAGCCAATGAACATGAGCTACAAATTGGTTTAGCTGGTGTAAGCAGCCAGTCTATTTACCTCAATGGCAAAACCCAAACTCGAGTATTTCCAGCCATTGATTACCAATATAAACGGTTTTATTTTCAAGCTGGGGACATCGGTTTTAACATGGTTGATAACAAAAACTGGGAAGTCAATTTTGGAGTCGGTGTAAATTTAGTCGGTGACACTGAACGCGGTGACAGTCGCTTATTGAATGATTTGCCAGACCTAAGCCTACCAGTCAGCGCATTCATTTCAGCACAATACATCACTAAAATTGGACTGTTCAAAGTGAAACATGGGGCTGAAATTAATAACAAACACAACGGAAGTTACAGCAACATCAGTTATTCTGCACCTATTTTCAAAGGCAATTGGTTAATCATGCCACAAATCACCTATGAACATCAAAGCCAAGAAGTGGTTAATTATTTTGTTGGAGTTAATGCTGCAGATGCCTCAGCAACCATACCAGCCTATCAAACAGGTTCCGTCAACAATTTTCAACTCAGTGTGCTAGGTCTGCGTCAAATTAATGATAAGTGGTCATTTATAGGCAATATACAGAATGAGTATTTTGGTGATGAAATCAGTGACAGTCCCATTATAGATGGCGACCAAAGACTCTCAGTCTTTGCAGGTTTTTTGTATAAGTTCTTCTAAAATGGCTGCACACTTTTTATAACAGTTTTGTTTCAGCAGATTTAATGTGACATTATCCACTCAACAAATCCATTAAAGCTGTTTTCAATGTTTGTTTAATTGAATGATTCAATTTTTGGTTATTAAATGACAGCCAAAACACATCTTCGGCGCGGTGGCCAAAGGTAGCAATTTTGGCTGCATGAATATCAATAGATTGATCAACAAAAAGCTGAGTGATGTTAACCAATAAACCTGCATAATCAGTGCATTTAATCTCAAACCGAGTCTCTTGGTCGTGCCGTCCTTTTGAAAAAATGAGCGTCGGCTGCTCAAGAAATAACTTTTCCCTTCGACTGACAATCATTTCCCGTTGACTGGTTTGTTCATTATCAGAGGTCAGCACATGCAGTAAGGCGTCTTTAAGCTGTTCAATAACCGACGTGTCATATTCCCCCAAGCAATGAAAATAATCCAAGACAAAGCCATTGCTGCCGCTATATATTCTGGCATTAGCTACACCAATGCGAAAATCGGCAAGCACCTCCACAACGTAATGAAACAGACCCACTTGATCCCGACCATACAACATTAATTCAAAACCATCGTCATGCAAATCTGTCACACATACAGTGGCCTGATTATTATTTTCTGTGATTGCTTGACTGATTTGAGCAATTTGTTCTGGTGAAGAATAATCAAAAAATCGGTCGGGAATGTGTTGCCATAAATCTACCAGTTCTTTATGAAGTTTTTGATCAACCAGATCCATGGCTTCGGCTTTAGTGGTTTGCACCACATCTGATTGTTCGGCCGATAAATATTGTGTGGCTCTGATATACAGTTCCTGCAATAAACTGTCCTTATATGAGTTCCAAAGCTTAGGATCTGTACCAGAAATATCAGCGATGGTCAGTATATACAGATGGTCTAAATACTTTTGATTTCCGACCAAGTGCGCAAACTGAGCAATGACCTGTGAATCACTGATGTCCTGTTTTTGCGCAACCACCGACATAATCAAGTGGTATCTGACTAACCAAACCAGCAATTCACCATCTTTTGGGGGCAAATGAAAATCAGTGGCAAATTGTTCTGCCTCGACAGCACCTAATTCAGCATGATCACCACCACGACCTTTGGCGATGTCATGGAAAAAGCCTGCCAAATTCAAGACATAAGGCTCTGAAATTTGTTGTGAAACTTGATGGGCATGTGCATGCGGCTGAGCTGTAAGAAATATCTTACGGATGTTCCGCAAAACAAACAAGGTGTGTTGATCAACGGTATACATATGAAACAAATCATACTGCATTCGCCCCACAATTCGTCCAAAGACCGGGATATATGCCCCCAAAACACCCAGGGCATTCATTAATTTTAATTGTTTAAATACCAAGTTTCTGTGTTTAAAGATATCCAAAAACAGGGTCTTAATAACAGAGTCAGCCCTGAATTCATCATTAATCAGATACAAACTTTGACTGATAAAACGCAAAGTATTCGCTCTGATACCATGAATCTGTGGATTTTGTTGATAGTGATGAAAAACTTCTAATATGGCCTCAGGTCGATTGGTAAACACATCCTGATCATTGACATCTAAATAATGGTTAATGATTTGAAAATCATGATTCAGTTGAGTCACCTTTTTATCTTCATGACTTTGAATAATGTCTTCTTGAAACAACTGCAGCAGTCGCATATTCAATTGTTCAAGTTGCATTGCATTTCGATAATAACTTTGCATGAATTTTTCGACCGCAAGCGACTCATCATCATCTTGGTAAGAAAATATATTGGCCAATTCCTTTTGATGTTCAAACAACAAACGCTCTTCTTTTCGACCAGCCAATAAATGTAAAGCATAACGAATCTTCCATAGTTTCCTCATGCCTTTTTGTAATTGCAGATACTCTTCGGGATACAAAAAACCAACATCAACCAAGCCATGCATAGAAGAAACATGATAATGTCGCTGAGCCACCCAGGTGACCATTTGAATGTCTCTCAGACCACCCTGGCCCTCTTTTATATTGGGCTCAAGGTTATAAGCAGTTCCACCACATTTTTCATGCCGATTGTATTGTTCTTGGTATTTGGCTTGAAAGAAATCACGCCCTGACCACATGTGCTGATCATTGGTTTTTTCATACATGTCGTTATACAGCTGATGCTCACCTTGCATAAAACGACTTTCCATCAAATTGGTAGCTACCGTGATGTCTTCACTGGCCAGCTGCACAGATTCTTCCACCGTTCTGACAGATTGCCCGACATCCAAACCCAAATCCCACAGATTTTGTACAAATGCGCTGACTGCATTTTCAGGCAAATCTAAATGGTATAGGATTAATATGTCAACATCAGAATGGGGTTGCAAATCTCCTCGGCCAAATCCTCCTACCGCAACCAAAGTTAATTGACTTTGGTCTAATTCGTTGCGTTGCCACAATTCAAGGATAAGCTGTTCAACAATCCATGCACGAGTTCGAACCAGGCGAGAAATGTTTTCCCAACGATAAAACGCTTGATTCAGCTTTTCATCTGACTGTTGAAGTAGTTTTTTATACTCAGCAATCCCCTGACCTCTGATGGCAGTTAAATCGACCAAATCAAAATATTCATCCGCATGATCTGGTGGTGCCAATAAAGCCATAAACTATAAAGGAAAGTTTTTCGATTCAGTTAACACATCATAACCATCGTCAGTAACCGCTATGGTATGTTCAAATTGAGCTGACAAACTCCTGTCTTTAGTCACCACAGTCCAACCATCCGCTAACAATTTACTGTGGCGTTTACCCAAATTAATCATTGGTTCAATGGTGAAAGTCATGCCTTTTTCTAAAATAACACCGGTACCAGGGCGTCCATAATGCAGCACTTGAGGGTCTTCATGAAAAGTCTGACCGATGCCATGACCACAATATTCATAGACCACAGAAAAACGATTTTTATAAGCCAAAGCCTGAATGGCCGCACCAATATCACCTAATCTCACCCCAGGCTTAACCATTTGAATGCCTTTTTTCATGGCCTCGTAAGTGACATCAACTAATTTTTTGGCGCGTATTTTAGGTTCGCCAACAAAGTACATCCGGGAAGTGTCTCCATGCCACCCATCTTTAATCACAGTCACATCAATATTAATGATGTCTCCGTCTTTTAGAATTTTTTTCTCTTCAGGAATTCCGTGACATATCACTTGATTGACAGAGGTACAAATCGACTTAGGAAATCCTCGGTAGTTTAAAGGCGCTGGAATACACTTTTGCACTTCAACAATATGGTGATGGCAAATGTCATCCAGCTCTAATGTTGAGACCCCGGGTTTAACGTAATCACCAATCAAATCCAATACTTCAGCGGCAGCTTTGCCGGCAGCACGCATCTTTTCTATTTGTTCTGGTGTTTTAATGATAATGGCCATGGCTTAGTTTTTCTATTGAATATCAGTAATGGGGTGAAATTTTAGCTTATTTTCACTAAACTATCACCTATTCATCCCTAAGTTAGTGATTCAACATGGAATACCCATTCACCAGAAAAAGAAGATTACGCTCATCACAAGCCATACGCAACCTCAGCCAAGAACATGTATTAACTGTCAATGACTTGATTTGGCCGGTATTTGTATTAGATGGTTTTAATCGAACCGAAGCCATAGATTCCATGCCAGGCGTTCAGCGTATGAGTGTCGACGTGTTACTTGACCAGTTAACCCCACTGCATGAAAAAGGCTTAAATGCCATCGCTATTTTTCCTGTGGTTGATGCCGAATACAAATCTGATGATGCAGTTGAAGCTTGGAATCCGGAAGGTTTGGTACAAAGAACCATCAGAACAATAAAATCAGCCCTACCAGAATTGATGGTAATCACCGATGTGGCTCTTGATCCTTACACCTCCCACGGTCAAGATGGCATCATCAACGAACAGGGTTACATTCTTAATGATGTAACCATCAAAGCTTTAGTGATGCAAGCCTTGTCACATGCCAAAGCTGGTGCAGACATGGTCGCCCCCTCAGACATGATGGATGGCCGCATCGGCGCCATTCGAGAAACTTTAGAGCTTAAGAAACACCATAATACCGGCATTCTTGCTTATTCAGCCAAGTATGCATCAGTTTTTTATGGCCCATTCAGAGATGCGGTGGGATCAGCTGGAAATTTAGGCAAAAGCTCCAAGGCCAGTTATCAAATGAACCCAGCCAATGCGCTTGAAGCCATTGATGAAATCGCTATGGATATAGAAGAAGGTGCTGACATGGTTATGATCAAACCGGGCATGCCTTACCTTGACATCATTAAAACAGCCAAAGAGCATTTTAATGTGCCTGTCTGTGCATACCAGGTATCTGGCGAATATGCCATGTTACAAAGTGCAATTGATAATGGCTTTCTGGATGAAGAAAAAGCCATAATGGAAGCCTTGCTCTGTTTCAAGCGTGCGGGTACTGATGCCATTTTGACCTACTATGCAGACCGTGTGACCGAATGGCTGAATCAATAAAAACAGTTAATCACAAAGTGTTCAAACTGGGTTTATTTGGCCACCCTGTTGCTCACAGTCAATCACCACAAATTCACACTGATTTTGCCAAGCAATTTAGCCTTGAAATTGATTACCAATTGATTGACACCCCAGCGGACGCATTGGCCATTGATTTTAAACACTGGATCAAATCTGCACATGGCTGTAATGTCACCGTGCCGCATAAAAACAACATCATGCCTTTAATGGATCATTACACCGAACGCGCCCACTTAGCCCAAGCCGTTAATACGGTTTATTGGCAAGATGGTACGCTGTGGGGTGACAACACAGATGGCGATGGTTTGGTGTTGGATTTACAATACAAAGGCATTCCACTGGCTGGCGCTGAAGTTCTAATAATCGGTGCTGGCGGAGCAGTTCAGGGCATTATTCCCAGTCTTTTGGCACAAGGTGTTGAGTGTATTGATATTAACAATCGTGACCAAGCCAAAGCAAAACAAATAGCCAGTCAATTTAAGCAGTGTTCAAACACTGGGCTAAAAATGCACCGCCCCTATGATTTAATCATCCATGCCACCTCAATGGGACACCAAGGACTGGCACCTGAATTGAAACAACATATCTTTCACCAAGACACCATTGCTTACGATTTAAGTTATGGCGCTGTTGCTGCACCCTTTTTAGCAGCAGCCAAAGAAATGGGCGCCAAACAAGTTTATGATGGAATTGGCATGCTCTATGGACAAGCCGCTTTGGCATTTGAGATTTGGTTTGGCAAAAGACCGAATATAAATTTACCTTAATCGTTTTCTGGCAATATTTTTTTATTGTATTCACACAGATCAACAATCACACATTCACTACACAACGGCTTTCGGGCTTTACATACATAACGGCCATGCAAAATCAGCCAATGATGAGCATCGAGTATAAATTCTTTAGGAATCAGGCGCATCAGGCGTTTTTCGACTTCTAACACATTCTTGCCTGGGGCTATTTTGGTGCGGTTTGAAACTCGAAAAATATGTGTGTCTACGGCCATGGCTGGTTGACCAAAAGCTGTATTTAAAATGACATTGGCTGTTTTTCGTCCCACACCAGGCAGTGACTCTAAATCTTCACGATTTTCTGGAACAACAGAGTTGAATTTTTCAATCAATATACGACAGGTTTGGATAATGTGCTTGGCTTTGGAATTAAACAAACCGATGGTTTTGATGTAATCTTTTAACCCGTCTTCCCCCAAGGCCAAAATGGTCTCAGGCGTATTGGCCACCGGGAACAATCGCCTGGTGGCTTTATTAACCCCCACATCAGTCGACTGCGCAGATAATGCCACAGCCACCAATAATTCAAATGGTGTTGAAAACTCTAACTCAGTGGTTGGGTTTGGATTGATGTTTCTCAGACGGGTAAATATGGCTGTTCTTTTGTCTTTATTCATGAGTCAGTCAAGCTGTTTTTCAGCCGTTTCCATTTGTTGTTCCAAGGTTTTCAACTGCTCTTTGAGTGAGTCATTTTCAGCTAAAACTCGAGTCATTTCACTGTTCAAGTGATGAATATGCAGTAATATATTTTGATTCAGACATGGCCCGGATTGTGAAGCTTGGTGCCAATAATCTTTAGCTTGTCGTTTAATTTCTGTTAACGGTGATCGCGCAAAACCCTCCATCAGACCAGATGCCGTTAACTCAACATCAACTTCAGTCATAATGGCTATCAATTCATCGGTTAATTCTGTTTTGAATACAGGGAATTCAGGTACATTGGTTAAGTTTTTGATGGCATGCTTTTGTTGACCACTGAGTGACACCACAAGACTCAGCTGCTTAATGAATTCATTACTCTGAAAAACCTGGCTGTCCAAATTGATGGTTACATCTGCATGGACTGTACCCATTATTTTTGATAGCTGGTGTAGCGCATAAAATTGAAAAAAAGCATGCTTGTTATTATTGTTAATAAGAAACGGGAACTCATTATTAAGTGCATAGCACCAAGGCAGCAATTCATAGGCATCCCAATATCCTGCATCGTGCCGAAACATTGAATCTATATGCTTGCGCTGTGAATGGTACAGTTGTAGCGGATTTCTTTCAATGTGAATGATTTTTGCGGTTGGGAATTTGGCGCGCAACCAGGGCAATCGAAAATCCACTCGATTGAACTGCAACACTGGCACCTCATTGCCAGAGCATTCAATCAGGTGATTGATATAAGCTTCTAAAGCAGGAAAATCATCACTGGCTTCCAAGTATAGGTTCTCGGTGGCAAATGACATGGCATACAAGTCAGCAAACTCAGGATGTTGTCGATAAGCCGTCCAATAATCTTGAATCCCTACATGATCTTGCTTGGGTTCAACATGTTTAATCGCAGCCAACAACTGTGGATGCAAAGGTTCATACCAGGCACAATAGCCATCCAACTGATCGAACAATTGCCACAGAAATGAGGTTCCCGCACGGAACCTTCCGGTAATAAATATAGGTTGATTCTCAGCAGACATGCTTGAATTGTATCCAATGAACTGCCACACCAACAAGCCTTTCATCATCTGAATCAAAGGCTTGTTGATGAGTTATCATTGAATCACATTCCAATGCCAGTCTAAGCAGACCATTTTTTTGGATTAAATCCGCAGGACAGTGTAATCTAAGCACCCTAACAACGCCTCTATCTTCAGTGCGCCAATTGACCCGTTTTTTGTTAATAGTCAGATTTAGTCGATCCAAAATGTCTGTTGAAGTTGCATTGATTATTCTTATACTGATATCATAATTTTGTACAGGCAACCAAAAATCTATACTTGCAGAGGCTCCTGGCCCTGTCCACCTAAAGTACGACTCTTCAGGTTGCATCATTTCTCGTCGATGCCACTGATTTCCCAGTAAAACCTGATCGAAACCATAACAAAAACTTTCTATCGGCTTTTTAGTAACTAATTTTGATTGATGCTGTTGGTACGACAAATCCAATAACTCATCGATACTTTGATCATCTTTGGTTTTAAACGACAACAATGCCTGTTTCATTTGTTTTAATTTTTGTTCAAAAATAACTTCGGAAAACAGATAGAGCTGGTTATCTTGTTGGTTCAGTTTTGCTAACTTTGCGATTTCTTGTTCATTAAAATCGGACTTGTCATTGTGGGTATTGAGCTTTTGAGTTTGACCAATAGGTGGCCAATGCATGTGATAACACAACAACTGCAGTGATTCATCAAATCGCTCTAAAAGGCCAAACCATTGACAGCGCTGTATAAATTTTTTTGCACGGTGTAACCTTTTACTATCGGATATAGACGGTTTATTACTCTGAATAATAGGCTGCAAATATTCAATTGTTTCGGCAGATAAAAACACTTCTTGCGCGGCTGGATCCTGTTTAAAGTCAAACGACAGATTCCTCACCATCCTATTACTGACTAAAGCTGATGTCATCGGATGATTGAGAAAATCCAAAAAACCCATGTCCTTGTTTTTAAGCAAATGGTGTACTTTGGTGTTACTCTCTCGTTTTACAAAATTAAATGTAGATAAAGCCAGTGCATTTGGATTTCTTAAAATTGTAAAATAATGAATCTGTTGATCAGTCAATACGCTCAATCCACCACCACCAAAATGACCTCGAAAAAGACTGTATTTCTGATTAGCGGTTAGATCCACTTTCCCAGCTTCTCGCCACAGTTGATTGGGGTAAATATGAGCCACAGGAAAAAAACGATCTAACAAAACAATAAAACTGGTTCCTGCAGTCTTTGGAATGTGAGCAAAATAATGAACAACCCGTTGGCTGCTCTTTCGAAAAAACCTGATCCATTGACTCATCATTAGTAGATTTGTTTAGATAAGTCCTTCATAAGCTTCTTGAACTCTTTTGGCATAATTTTCAGGGCTGAAAAACTCTACTCGCTGCTTACCTTTTTCGATCATATCTGCACGCAGGCGAGGGTTTGTAATGAGTTTATCCAGTTGTTTTCTGATGTCTGAAAATTTATAAGGATCCACATACAATACCGCATCACCACCCACTTCAGGCAATGAAGATCGATCAGAGCAAATTACCGGACAATTGTTATACATCGCCTCTAAAACTGGCAGGCCAAAACCTTCATACAATGAAGGGAAAACCATACAAAACGCATTGGAATACAACATCACCAATTCTTCTTCGGTTACATAATCCAACATCACATACTCTTTTTTCTTCAAATAACTTTTCAATCCAACCAACTGAGAATCTGACATCCAAGCTTTATGTCCCACAATAGCTAACTTATAACCTTTTTTAATATAAGCAAAGGCCCTAATCAATTGCTTGATGTTCTTCTTAGGTTCAATGTTACCAACAAATAAAATGTATTTTCCTGGTAGCAATTTTTTCGATTTCAGATAGACCACTGAATCTTCTTCACTGACCTCAACATCGCTGCCTTTGTAAGACTGGTATGTCACTTTAATTTTTTCTTCAGGTACACCATATATCTCAATGATGTCTTTTTTGGTATGTTCTGAAACAGATAAAATCAAATCAGCTGATTCAGCTGCCCACTTAAATAAATTATAAAAATGTTCCTTCATATCTAATGTAGTAAAAGGCACTTTTAAGGGGATTAAATCATGAATAGTAACCACTGTTTTTACCCCAGGTACTTTAATTGGCCAAGGCGTCGTTAAGTGAAAAATATCTGGTGGGTTATTAAGTTTAATTTTTGTTATTTTTTTAGTGGCTGAAAACAACCTATTGGCACTGTGATAAACATCTGCGATGTTTTCTATATATTTGAATTTTTGCCCACCGACATGTGACAAATAATTCTCTGGATCCGGTTCGGTGATTCTCGGCACCACGGAAAATGACTTTCTGGTCCTAAATAGATAAGTCAGGGCTTTAAGTCTTTTTAACCACAAAAAATTAAACAATGAAATTGGTTTGATTTCCTCTTGATCAAATAAATTGACCTCATCCAACAATTCAACTTTACCGGTAACGAAATGATTATCCAACAAAATACCAACCTCATAACCTAAAGATTGGTATGCATCCAATAAAGTCATACCATACGTTTTAATTCCAGAGCCTCTTTTTAAACCTAGATTAAATCCATCAACCAATATATTTATTTTTTTATTCATAAATGCTTTGTAACTTCTATTGTTTGCTCAATCCATTTCATCGTCATAATCACTGTAACTACTTTTAGTTCTTAACCATATTTTTTGTGGGTTAAATTCATTCAAAAAAGTTTTCACATCATATCGTTTTATTTGGCAACCTTCTCGACAAATAATATTAGAAATATTTTTTTGATGCCGCCTAACTGCTTGTTTAAATTTAACTGGCCTTACTGAATACACCCAACAGTTACCCTGTTTATATTTGTTTAAACTGTCATCAAACATTTGATGATCTAACTGTACACAGTTCTCAGCAGCAAACTGAAGTTTCAATAATTGAGGCAACAAGGGTTCCACACCATTCCGAGAGTCAAAATAAAACACCACCCCCTTTAGTTCTTCTTCATGAGATTTTGCTTGGGCATGGAGCAATTGATAAACCATCTCAGTCTCTGGTAAAAACCGACTAAAAGCCACGGTTGCCGAAGCCATTTGTTGCAAACCATTTGCAGTGTATCTTAAAGCCACTAAAAACAAAATTAAATGCATCCAATCTATTTTTTGATTTGAAGCTTCGGTAGCAAAATCTAGCACAATCAAAGCACTACCCAGCACCAAAAATAAAGTATTAACCCAAACTACATGGATTTCAACCAATCTTCTGCGGTAACGTAACTGAGAAAACAAACGATAGCCAGACTGTTCGACTTCTGCTTCTACCTCAGAACCAAAAGACTTGTTCTGATATAGCATATCATCAACAACTGCGCCCATTTGTTTATTCGATTTTTCAGACACACCAATTAACTTCACTTGATTTCTGGCTGCGTGACGATTTATAAAATACAAAGCAACAAGATATAAAATGGCCAAAGGAATTAAATTTAACAACAATCCACTGTCCAATTTTATTAAAACAACAAAAGCCGCTAAAGAAGTAAACAAAGGTATCAACATACGAATCAATCGGCGCACCACCAGTCCAGTCATCTGCACACCCATTTTTATTATTCGTTGCGCCTTTTTACGTGGCTCATCTTCAACCACTGACAACCAATCAACTTGATCAGTTTGATTTATAGTTTTCAGTAACCGGTGTACGAGATATACTTGATAGCGAATAATAGATTTAACACCAATATGATACGAAAGAAAAACCCCACCTGCACCGAGTAACCCAGCAACACTTAAAACGCTCAACCACAGCCACAACGGCAAAGCAAAAAAATCAATTAAAAAAGACAGCTCTAGATTCAACAAGTATTGATTATCATTGAGATGATTCAAGCCAGTAATGACGCCCAACAACCACAACAAACCCAACCCTACAGAAATTCCCATCAGTAATTGAATTAACCAAAATGATTTTTTTTCACGGCGGTAATAACTGCTTACCATCCATTTAAAAACGGAGACATAATTGTCCCCTTGCTTTTTAAGTGTTGAAACAATCAAAATACATCTCTTAAGATCATTTCTGATGCCAATCTAACAAATCAGCATAACTCTGATTACTTTTTTTATAGTTATCAATCACTTCATCTGTAATACCTAATCTATCCATTCTTTTAGTAAAGAGTTTTTCAGCAAAAGCATACAGCTCCATATCTATGGAGTTAATTTCCTTAATGCGATTAATGGTTGTTGATAAAATACTGTTTTTATCTGTTTTTACTTTTGATTCATTCATTCGCCGATAGAATATATCCTGCCAGCCTAAAGTGCGTTGTGCCATCACTAAAAACTGATCATATTTATCTGTCAATCCAAATAAACTGAACCGATGTTGTAATTGATATTTAGTATCCTCAAGCAACTGTTCCTTGCTTCGCTTATCTTTTTTCCATTGATTATGTTTTAATAAACCCATGATTCGATGGGTTTGGGCATTGGGCATTTCATCAATTTCTGGATGTTCAATAAACTCATCAAGAGTCATGTCTTTGGCCAAATGATATTTAGGGTGATTTTCACTGGTTCTTAAATAATCATAGTAAGAAATCACTCGAGAGACAGGTTCACGTAACATCGTAAACTGAACCATCAAACGACGGTCAAACAACTGATGATAATAGTCGTTCAACTCATAATGTCCCATAATGGTTCTGAACATTTTATTGTTTTTAAAAACCCCTGCCACATGCTGATCAAATGCTGGACCATTGACTTGATATACATAGTCAATGCGATAATTTTTAGCTATGATGTAATCAAGCGTGGTACCGCCTGTTTTAGGAATATGAAAAAAAACCACATGAAACCCAGCAAGCCCTGGCAACGGTTTCTTGTTCGCCCTTTTAACCATTCTTGGCCATTTCATTAACAGTTCATCAATGACTTTGTTATTCTTCTGATTTCGTTCAGATATTGAAAGTTTATACCAAGTTTTATGGTTCTTTTTTAATTTAAATTGATCCATTATATAATTTATAATAATTGATTTGATATCAAAGTTCACTCAACTTTGACGCGAATAGATGTGTTTTTAAAATCAATAAAATTCATAGATTGATCTGTCGAAACTGCAACAGCATAAACTTTATCATCTTTACACTGAAAATCCATCAACCTGTCTTCAACACCAGCACTTCCATCAAGTGTTATTGACTTGACTAATACACGACCGGTTACATACAGGGAGTCTTTTTCAAAAAGCTTAATCTCACACTTAATATCCTTTTTACATTCAACGTGAATCCAAAACTTACACCTAAAACTACCGAAATAAACGAAATCTGTATGTAGAAAATTTTTGCTTTCTATTTTTATTTCATCAAAATATTCATCAAAATTCTCCCCCAAGTATTCTAAATGATCAGCCATGACTGACTTAGTACTTTTCTTAAGTCCAGAGATTGGATTTAAGTATTGGTACTGACTATATAGTTTAAATATATTTTTATTAAGAGATTTAACCACAAAATCTTTTGTGTTTTTATTCTCTAACTCATCTAAGCTGATATTTTTAATGTTGTTCTTTCTCAACACAAAACAACATGATGTATATGGCACCCCTTGTTTTTCAAGAATAATGCTTGGTATTGAATTGATAATCGCTGTTCCCATACTTTTAATGGGCGATAAATCCATTTTGGTTTTATTTAATATTGAGTCTTGTAAAGAGGTATCAAAGACAGGGTCAGGATATAAACCCGAAGCCTCAAATAGTTTAAGCATGTATTTGGTGTCGAATTTGTAATTCCCTTTAATCTTAAAGGTTTGGTGATTAAATAAATATTCTGTGGTCATTACATAAACACCATCTTCTTTTAAGACCCTTTTGACTTCTTCTAAATGCTTGATAAAATCATCCTCATGACCTATGTGCTCAAACGCACAAGACGAATAACAAAAATCCAGACTGCTGTCAGCAAAATCCAGGTTTCTCATATCCATTTCTTCCACCAGAATACCGGAAACATCAAGATTTTTAGGTGCTTTTTCCATAACAAAATCACGACAAGTCTGTTGCTCATTGATTTTTGCTGTTTGCCACCCTGTGTTAAAAACATATAAATCTGTAGCAGTAAACTCCTTGACCTGAGATCCTATCAGGTAAATCAACGGTTCTCTACCAGCACCAAAAGAAGCACCCACCATATCTTTTTCGATTTTATTGTTTGCTAACAGGTTTAAATAAATAACTACAAATTCCCATTGTTTTCGGTGATATGTGGCTGGTTTTTGAAATATATTATTTAGTACATTTTGAAAATCAACGTGACTAAAGTCTTCCGCGGCACATAGTTTCTGCCAATTTTTATCAGTTTTCATGATTCAACGTTCTCAGTTTTATTCATATCAGTACTTATCAATAAATGCTCACTTTAAGGACGAACATTGTATCTAAAATAAGGACTTACGATATCTCTATCTTTTACTAAAATAGGTTTGTTGTTAAATATAATCGATGTAATCGACTCATTTTCTTCATGGCTCAATTCTACACTTTTTACATTGAGTTTACTCATTATACCTTCTTCATCTACACGTATTTTGGTCCAGACTCCGTGTGCAATACTGATATGGCTGAATAAATTTCCACCTTCTTCAGTAACACCCAATTCTTTCAATACTTTATTTAAATTAATATCTAATAAATTGGATTCAAGCCAACTGAACTTCATAGGCATGCTTAAATACTTATTATTTTTAATCTCTTTATCAATATAGCCAACCAAAGGCCGGTCTCCTGTAGCATTGTAATACCAAGATCGATGAACTAACCTCACTGACTTTTCCTTTATTCCCCAATGGAATAACAATGTTTTTAATCGCTCATCAGTTTTAGAAAAAAATTCGATTCGAATATAGCCGCCCGAACCACGACGATCATATTCAGGCGTTTCAAACTCATACCTTAATGTGTTGGGCTGCTTAAAATCAAAATTGACCAATTGATATGTTTCCATATATTCATCGAAACTCCAGTTTCCCGTAGGAGAGCTTAAAGTCAGCCTATTTTCATTCTTAATAACAGTATTTCTAAAAGAATTGTTTTCATCTTTTCTATATCGAAAACTCTTTTTCCATCCCCTCATTCCATTTTTAAATTCAGGATTTAATAATTTTTTATTTGGCTTTGTTTGACTTTCAGGCAAAAAACTTCTGGAATCCATATTGGCTTTAAATTTATAAAAATTTTCTGGGTATTGAACACTATGATCATGATTGATTTTATGACCTATTAGCTCTACGTTATCCCTATCGACTTTGACTTCTAAATAAAACCCTCTTTTCTTAAACTCACCTGAATCTGATTCAAATTCTTGATATTCTTCTCCAAACGGGCGGGCCATTACTGGTGTAGGAACATTAATAAATTTAACACCTTTATATTCCTTTGAACTCTTAATTGATGCCTTTATTCCAATATGAACATGACCCGAATAAACATACTTAACATTTCCATATTGTGTTATTTTTTCTAAAATTTTATTTTTAAAATCTATTGGCCAATAAGTATAAAACTCCATTTGGCTTAAACCAACAGGCAAGATATGATAATGCATAAACAACATTACTTTTTTATCTTTCAACCTTAAAAGTTCACTCTCTAGCCACTCAAGTTGTTCTTGTTTTTTAATATCATCAAGATATTTTTCCTGCGCTCCGATCACGACAAAATGCCAGTCACCATATTCAAAAGAATAATTTAAAGCACTATAATTTGAAAGTTTTTGTTGGGCTTCAAAAAACTTAGGATCATCAATGCCTCCGTCATGATTGCCATGAACCAATACCGTAGGTACCTTTTGACCACTAACTATACGAGAGAAGTTGTCATATGATGGTTGATTAGAATCCCAAACCAGGTCTCCGTTATAAACGACAAAATCGACGGGATTTAAACTATTTTCTAGATTAACCTCTGTCACAAAATTTTCTAGCAATTTATTCAGTATTCCCAAGTCTTTTTTTTCTGTTTTTTCTGAACCCATTTGCGGATCTGAATTAATAAAAAATCTAAAGCTTTTTTTATCTGGCATCGATAACTGAGCCATAGAATTGATTGAACAACCTATCAAGACCGCTATATATAATAATTTGTAAAACTGCATTTTTTTATTTTTTGCAACGTTCATTAAAAAAAGACCTGTTAAGTTAAATAAAAACCAATGTAAAACTACAATAATATGTCATATATTAAAATTGATTAAGCGAATGCCACGGGGTATCAAACAAAGCACATAATCATACATGCACTCTAGTGAATATTTGTTGTTGAAAGAACTGCCATAAATTGACCAAGCTCCAATAGTAAACCATGGCTGCAGGAAATGGATAAAACAGAACAAAAAACACACATGCCATCAAGTACAGTCTATGGCGTTGGTTTTTAATCGTTT
>Ga0209344_10000325_pt1 | contig 88910 bp, 77 predicted proteins | sample Cruoilmetagenom6_FD_187293 | JGI IMG/M metagenome (GOLD analysis project Ga0209344, IMG submission 187293) | Oil polluted marine microbial communities from Coal Oil Point, Santa Barbara, California, USA - Santa Barbara Oil Seep Sample 6 (SPAdes)... | ecosystem: Environmental > Aquatic > Marine... | reverse complement strand
GAGCCATACATTCAACTACTCGGCAAGCAAGTACACCCTCAAAAATGAGGCTAACCTTTTAAACCCTCACATGTTAAAATTGGGTTAATTTTGGATTTTCAATTAAACTATTGAATTTCAATGAAGTCTAAAGTATGAAACACAAAAAATTGAAAACATGAAAAAATTAATCACATTAGCCTTAATTGGCACATTTTCTATAGCAAGTTACGCACAACCAAATAAGCGAGAAGTCTCCGCTCAGTTAACACCGGCGCAGCTAGCAGAATTACAAGTAAAAAAGATGGCCTTGCGTTTAGATTTAAACAAAAGCCAACAAACTAAGCTTCGCAGCTTTATGGAAAAAGGAATTAAGAGTCGGCAAGAGGCTATGAAAGCCAAAAAAGAAGCTAAGCCAGAGGACAGAACAAATGATAAGGAGATTAGATTTAAACGTCAAATTGCAGAATTAGATCAGAAATTAGCCTATCAAACAGAGCTAAAAAGCATTTTAAATGAATCGCAATACAGCCAGTGGAAAAAAACACAGGGCAAGGCGAGAGGCGAGAAATTTCAGCGTGGAAAGCGAGGTCGACAAGAATTCTCTAGACGTGGAAATAGACTGAAACGAGATCGTTTTACAGCCAATAGACGAAGTATGATGCGCGGTAAAACTCAACGACAAGGAACAATGAAACGAGGCAAGGAAGGACGAGAGCGAATGCTAAAAAAAGGAAAGGATCGCCGAGATTCAAGAGGAGCGCCTTCACCCAAGAACTAATCCGATTGTTAACCAACTAAAAACGCCAAAACATACTATGTTTTGGCGTTTTTTTATACAATGAACTAGCGCTTTAACAGGCTTCGTTTTTTTGATTACCCCTTATTGAAGCACTAATTTCTGTCCAATTTCTAAGGTATTACTCTTTAGCCCATTTAACCATTTTAATCGATCTACAGTCATGTTGTGCTTCTTAGACAAGGAGTATAAGGTATCTCCTTTTTTAACTAGAATATACTTTTCACTTGTTGGGGTCTGCTCAACCTTGACCACTTGACCGCCATATTCAAAATCATCTTCAAAGTCGTCATACCGATAGAGCTCATAATCTTCAATGAGTTTTATCAATTTTTGCGGGTACCTCGGGTCAGTTGCATAGCCCGCTTTACGCAGGCCTTTTGCCCATCCCTTATAATCTTCTTTTCGCAGTTCAAACAACGCTGCATACCGTTTTCTATCATATAAAAATAGGGAGTGATCTCGAAATGAAGACAAGGGGTGGTCGTATTTTCTAAAACATTCTTGTTTTGCATCATCATCGTGATGGATCCGTTTTCCGGTCCAAGAGCTATGACATTTTATACCGAAATGATTATTTCCTTTAACGGTTAACCTACTTTGTCCACTTCTCGATTCTAAAATTCCTTGAGCAAGCGTTATACTTGCTGGAATTTTATAGGTAAGCATTTCTAAAATAGCAATATCATTATACTCTTCAATATAATCTATGGTGCTTTTACTAAGGTGTGTTTTACGCCCTGCAACTTCATAAAGAATTTCATCAGCACGCGCTACTTTATGTGGGGTAATTGGAACGGGGTCTTTTTTAGCAACCACCTTGGTTGGGGTTTTTGACGGAGAGGGTCGATTATTTTTTGCTGTATACGTTCTACTTGATCCACAACTAATTAACGACATCATTGCCACAGTTACCACTAATCTACTGGTCCATTTCATTGTATTAAGGGCCATCCTTTTTGTTTTAATTTGACATTCATTCCAGCAATCCCTTGCAAACCTCCAGAATGAATAGCCAATACTTTTGAATTTTCTTTAAAATATCTTTTTTCAATTAAATCAAGTATACCAAACATCATTTTTCCGGTATAAATTGGATCTAAAGGTATCTTGGTTTCCGCCTTGAACGTATTCATAAACGAAATTAATTCGGGTTTTATTTTAGCATACCCCCCAAAACCATAGGTGTCAATCATTTTCCAATTCGTTCGTGTACCCACCCACTTGGAGATTTCATCCTTTAAAAAATCTCCTTTTAGTGCTTGAAATCCAAGTACACACTGCGTAGGCTTAGCAGCACGAACAATTCCACTCATTGTTCCTCCAGTGCCAACGGCAACACAAATATAATCATAGATTTCATCTTTTGCCTTTATTATTTCTTCACAACCCCTTATCGCCAACTCATTAGTTCCTCCTTCTGGAATAATATACCCCGTAGGTACTTCCTTTTTTAGGTTTTCTAAAAAGGGCGTTTCATTTTTTTCCCGATAGCGTTCTCTTGACAAAAACCGCAATTCCATGCCTAAACTTTTCGCCTTCATTAAGGTTGAATTCGATGCAACCTTCGCGGCTAACTCCTCGCCTCGGATATAACCAATGGTTTTAAAACCTGAACGAGCCCCAAGTTCAGCTACCGCCGAAATATGATTAGAATAGGCACCCCCAAAGGTAATCAGAACCCGTGCTTGCTGTTCTTTAGCGGCCGCAAAATTATACTTTAATTTTCTAAATTTATTTCCCGGGATATGGGGGTGAATTAAATCTTCTCGCTTCACTGAAAGCTCCACTCCATGTGGCAACCCTAGTGCTAAATTGACATTTATTGATTGAAATTTTTCTTCAAACATGGAAGCGAAGATAGAAAATATAATTTATCATAAAATAGCCCTAAATTTGTCCCTTGAATGTTTGTTATGAATAACGACTTACCAGCTTTAGAACCGGACGACTATTACCTCACAGCACAAGGGTATAAGGTCTTTACGGAAAAATACCATTTAAAACGCGGCTATTGCTGTCAAAGCGGATGTCGTCATTGCCCCTATGGGTACGACAAAAAAACGCATCGGTTAAAACCTTAATCCATTTTAGTCTAAAACCACTCCTTAATTTAATTGACGTATAGAAGTCAGAGGCATTGTTTATGACAAAATATCGAACAAATATTTATTTATTTGGTACGGTTATTGCTTCACTAAATTGAACTTTACCTATACGTTCACCTATAGATTAATACGATTTTAAAGGGTATTAATACACAATAAATAGGTGTGCTACGTAAAAACAACGTGATCACACGCAACGCTAAACTAATTTAGTATCTTGACTGTAAAGGGAAGTAGTTAAAAAATAAAAAAATTACAACGATGAAATCACTTAAATTAATACCGCTGTTATTGTTATTTATTAGCGCCTCATGTGCTTCTGTACGTGTGAGTGCTGATTATGATGTAACCACAAATTTTGATGAATATAAGACTTTTGCCTTTTATAAAAAGGGCATTGATAAAGTAAGTATTTCGGATTTAGACAAGCGTAGAATTTTAAAAGCTATTGAAGCAGAATTAGTTGCTAAAGGTTTTACTAAATCAGAAAATCCAGATGTTTTAGTTAATATATTTACTAAGTCTAGAGAAAAGGTCAATATTAATAACAATCAATATTTAGGCTGGAGACCATGGTACTACGGTGGATTTGGCTATGGTTACGGAGCCTTTAACAATGTTACTCAATCTACAGAAGGCACCTTATTTATTGATTTGATTGATGCAAAGAAAAAAGAACTTGCTTGGCAGGGAATGGGTACTGGCGCATTAATTACTGCGAGTAGTCCAGCTAAAAAAGAAGCACGAATTAAAGAATTTGTTACCGAAATATTGGCGAAATATCCGCCCAACGCAGAAAAATAAACGCTATTAATTATTAGTCAAATACACTAATGTAGCGACTTTATACTAGATAAAAGACCATGTTTACGTCATAGAAGATTGGCAAGCATAGTTGCACCAAACGCTTAGCACTTACATCAACCTGCGCTAAGGCACTAAGGCCAAGAGCTTTGAATTTCATTTTTATGTAAAAAATTGGCATTTTTCTTAAATGCAGCTTATATCCTTGCCTGATAGGTAAATAGGTTATAATACCTTCCCTTTTTTGCAATGAGTTCTTCATGCGAACCCCGCTCGGCAATTCGACCATTTTCTACAACTAGAATTTGATCTGCTTTTCTAATCGTACTTAACCGGTGTGCAATGACAAAGGTGGTTCGTCCTTTGGTCAGTTGGGCTAAACTCTTTTGAATGAGCGCCTCACTTTCCGTATCTAAATTGGAGGTAGCTTCATCTAAAATAAGCACACGTGGATTGGCCAGTACCGCACGTGCAATAGCAATACGTTGTCGCTGCCCACCTGAAAGTTTAATTCCTCGTTCTCCAATTAAGGTATCTAAGCCCGCTTCAAATCGATCGGTAAACTCGTTCACATATGCAGCTTTGACTGCTGCTTGTAATTCCTCTTCGGTGGCAAGCGGTCGTGGAAATAATATATTCTCGCGTATACTTCCTTCAAACAAAAAGTCATCCTGTAAAACAACCCCAAGGTATTGCCTAAAACTACCAAGCGCCACGCGTGATAAATCTACACCGTCAATGGTAATTTTGCCCGCACTCGGATTTAAAAAGCTTGCCGCCAAACCAGCAATGGTTGATTTACCAGACCCCGAACTTCCCACCAAGGCCACTACCTCTCCCGGTGAAACTTTGAAATTTATATCGTGTAAAACTTCCTTCCCTTCCTCATAAGCAAAAGAAACTTCGTTAAACTCCATCTGCCCCTTTACCTGGGCTAATGAATGGGTACGATTTGACTCATCCGCTTCAGCGACTTTATTCATTAATTCTTCCGTACGATCAAGCCCTGCCATAGCTTCCGTAAGTTGGCTTCCAATATTACTCATTTGCACAATTGGAGCGACCATCATCCCCAGTAAAAAGGTAAACTCTAAAAACTCACCAATCGTGAGTTGGTCTATCATAATTTTATACCCGCCAATTCCCATAATTCCTGTGGTAGCCACTCCTAACAAAAAGGTTGACGAACTGCTCATCACTGCTGTTGCGGTTAAGCTCTTCTTTACATTTTCAAATAAATCTGCCACCCCAGCTTCAAAAATTTTATGCTCCTGCTCTTCTGCATTAAAGCCTTTAATAACTCTAATTCCACCTAGCGTTTCTGTCAATCTTCCAGTTACTTCAGCATTAATTTTCCTTCTATTTCTAAAAATTGGGCGAATTATTTTAAATGCTTTTAAGGCAATTATCGCAAAGAGTGCGAGTGGTATTAAGGTAAAAACAGTCATGGTCCAACTGATCCTTAATAAAAGAATCAAAGCAACAATTGCGGTAATTGTACCACCAACTAACTGTACTAAGCCGGTCCCAATTAAATTCCTCACTCCTTCTACATCTGACATAATTCTCGCCACCAATGCACCTGACTTTGCATTATCAAAAAAACGAATGGGAAGAGATAACACCTTTTTTTGCACTTGAGCCCGTAATTCTGAGATTAAAAATTGTGCTTGTACACTCAAGATCTTGGTCAGTAAAAATGAGGTAATTGCCTGTACTAAAATGGCAATAATTACCACGAGTACCAGTAATTTCAACAACTGCACATTCTTATTAGGAATAATATCATCCATCAAATACGTCAATGACATGGGCGCCACAAAACTTGCCGCCTTGCTAATAACAATCAGGAGTAAGCCTATGAATACTAAATTTCTTCTCGGCCATATAATGGTCTTAAAAGCCGTTAAAATGCTTATTTTCTTTTCTGACATGGCTAGTAATTATATCCAAAAGGATCGGGTTTGTTGTCTGTTTAATTAAGTTGCTTCTTTATATTTTCCATTTTATTTTACAAGCCACAGACCTAAAAATACGGCCGCTAATCCAAGAACAATAGAAGCGATAGTATAGCTAAAAAAGTACAGGTAGTCTCCCGCTTTTAAAAAGGCTACATTTTCATATGCAAAAGTAGAAAAAGTAGTAAATCCACCACAAAATCCAGTAGCCAAAAGTAAAGTCTGATTTTGGGTTAAGCTAGTCGATTTTAAGGCATATCCCAGAATCAATCCAATACACAAACTCCCTAACACATTTACCGCCAAGGTTCCATAAACCAAAGACGCTTTAGCTACGACAAAATATTTGGTTACCAAAAAACGGGCAACACTTCCCATTCCGCCACCAATAAAAACTATCAATAGTTGTTTCATTTCTATGTTATTAGTCCTTCAAGCAAAATCACGGAAGCTAACCACTAACCTGACGGATTAAAGGCTTACGTCTGCTGCATCATTGCCATTCCATTTACCCGTAATCGTACCTTTTTGCAGGGTTATGATTCCCGGATTAGCTCTTACCATTGTTTTTAAGGTAATATCATCACAAAACAAAGACTCAAAATCTAAATTAAACGCTTGCTTTAATTGTTGGAATTCGGCTACAGGTGATGCCGTCAAGGCGTACACATCATACCCTTCTTGTAGCGCCTTTGTAGTAAGCTCTTTTACCTGCGGCATCACCTTCATATTGGTCTTTGAAATATTATACACAACAATAAGCATTAACTTTTCTTTCTGCATTAAAAGATCTGTTAAATCTTCATCGCCTTTTTCCATGCTAAAGTCGTGTATTGGCGGGGTATATCCTTTTTCAATCAATTTGGTTTTTCTGTCTACAAAATTAGCTCCGTCAATTTCCCATGGTTTTTCTTCAGAGCTATACGCCTTCTCTTCACCATTTACTTCGTATATCCACGTATTTTCATATACATCTTCCTTCGCTCCTTCCGGGATAATCATACCTTCAGGAATATTTTTACCCACGGCATACGGTCTAAAGTCAATAAGTGGTAAGTGCTGCAATACGTGATACGAAAGGTAAAGGAAAACAAAAAACGCCCCAAATGTTGACCATTTCATACCGTTTTCTGACAGTAAGGGTTTTATATTGGTTTGATGTATAAGTAGAATTAAAATAAGGACCAGCAAGACAATATTTTTATAAAAAGTTTCCCAAGGGGTCAAGGTAATTGCATCGCCAAAACAACCACAATCGGTCACCTTATCATAATACGCCGAATACCAGGTTAGAAATAAGAAAATAAGCGTTATTCCGAATAGACTCCAGGTGGTTAACTTTGGTTTATACCCGAGCAATAGCATAACTCCTAACATTATCTCAGCGAGAATTAAGAGGATTGAAAATGGGATTACAAAAGGAATTAAAAATTCGAGGTTTAGCACATTGGGACTAAAATACTCTTCAAACTTATAGGCCGATCCCAAGGGATCTACCAATTTAACAAAACCCGAAAAAATGAATGTTACGGCAACGAGGATACGAGCAATTAGAATGATAAACTTCATATTATTGTTGATTTTCTTCCAGTAAAATTAAGGCGAATATTGCGTAATTAATCATGTCTTGATAATTTGCTTCTAGCCCTTCAGAAACAATGGTCTTTCCTTTATTATCTTCAATTTGCTTAACACGAAGTAATTTCTGCAGTATTAGGTCAGTTAACGAACTTACCCGCATATCTCTCCATGCTTCTCCGTAATCATGATTTTTATTTTCCATCAATTGTTTGGTGATGGCCATATGTTTATCATACAGTGCCACGGCTTGTTGCGCATCTAAATCAGGTTGATCAGCTATCCCTACTTCTAACTGAATTAATGCCATATTAGCATAATTAACGATTCCTATAAATTCAGATGCTTGTCCCTCATCAACTTTGGCTACATCATTTTGTTGTAATTGACGAATACGTTGGGCTTTGATAAAAATTTGATCGGTAAGTGAGGTTAAGCGTAAAATTCGCCAAGAGGCTCCATAATCTTTCATCTTATTTTCAAAAAGTGTTCTACACTCTTTTACGACATGATCGTACTGTTCTTTGGTTTGCTGCATTCTAGACATTTTTCGCAAACGAATTTATTAAAAAATCTTCGATTTAATCTGAATCGTTTGTTTATTTTTACAAGGATTATAAACTTAACCTACCATGAAGTCAATTGCTGTTTTTTGTGGATCAAGTACTGGATTCTCTACGATCTATGTAGACGAAGCAAGAAAACTTGGACAATTTTTAGCCACACGAAATATTTCCTTGATTTACGGCGGTGGCAAGATTGGCTTAATGGGCGTCTTAGCAGATGAAATTTTGGCGATGAAGGGAACAGTAATTGGCGTGATTCCGTTGCTGTTAGAGCATAAGGAAGTTATCCATACCTCTTCTACAGAAATGCTCATCACCCAAACCATGTCAGAACGCAAAATTATTATGAGTAAGAAGGTAGACGGTTATATTGTTCTTGCGGGAGGATTTGGCACCTTAGACGAACTATTTGAAGTGCTAACTTTGGGGCAATTAGACATCGAACGTAAACCTATTGGGGTGTTAAACACCAATGGCTTTTATGACGCTATGCTTATGCAATTAGACAAAATGGTTCACGAAGGTTTTTTAAAACAACGCAACCGAGACATGGTATTAGTCAGCGATACAGTGCCTGGATTATTTGAAAAAATGGAACGTTATTCCGCTCCAAAAATCAGCAAGGTAACCCAAACAATTGCTAGTAAATGATGTCAAAAACAATAAATTGCAACGGTCAGCTCATAGATTTATCCCGTCCCAGAGTCATGGGCATCGTAAACCTTACGCCAGATTCTTTTTACGATGGAAACCCGCAACAAAACGAAGATGATGTCATCCAAAAAGTTGCGTCAATGCTTGCTGAAGGAGCTACCTTTATTGATGTTGGCGGTTATTCTTCAAGGCCAAATGCCATCCATATTTCGGAAGAAGAAGAATGCAATCGAGTACTTCCAATGATAGCCCGCTTAGTACAAGAATTTCCTGAAATTTTAATCTCTATTGATACCTTTAGAAGTAACATAGCAAAAAAAGCCATTGAAGCAGGCGCCTGTATGGTAAATGACATTTCTGCTGGCAATTTAGACCAAGCGATGTTTCAGACAGTAGCCCATTATCAAGTACCCTATATTATGATGCACATGCCTGGCAATCCATCAACCATGCAACAACTCACGTCAACGTACACCAATATTGTAACCGATATAAAAGCGTATTTTGCTGAAAAGAGCTCCGCGTTAAGCTTATTAAAAGTGAACGATGTTCTGTTAGATGTGGGATTTGGATTTGGAAAAACAATCGCACAAAATTACACCCTCTTGCATCACTTGGATTTATTTGCCGATTTAGATCTTCCCATTGTAACGGGTATTTCTAGAAAATCTATGCTCTACAAACCTATAGATAGCTCGGCAAAAGAGGCATTAAATGCAAGTACTGTTGGTCATACCATCGCTTTGCTCAACGGAAGTCAAATCCTCAGAGTACATGATGTACGAGAAGCCATGGAGGCAATTGAAATTGTTCGCTTAACTCAGGAAGCTTAGCCAACGCTCCTACGGCAACTACCCCGCTAATATTCGGCACTATTTTTGAGGTGTATTAGACCCTAACGTTCTAAATTATAGCCTTATGAGTATGTCATCACCTCCAGAAATCAACGCCAGTTCTATGGCCGACATCGGTTTTTTATTGCTAATATTCTTTCTTGTAACCACTACGCTAGAAGTAGATCTTGGTATTCAAAAACGCCTGCCCAATAAGGAGGCTATAGGTCAAGTGTTTACCACAGAGAACAACACCCTTGAAATTCTCATTAATAATAAAAATGAAATAATGGTTGATGGGGTCGTCATAACAGATCTCATGGAACTAAAAAAAATGGCTATTGATTTTATTGATAATGGAGCAGGTTTAGATGCCAAAGGCAACCCTTGTACGTGGTGTAATGGAAACAAGAATAGTCAATCATCCGACCATCCAAAAAAAGCGATCGTAAAACTATTGGCAAGTCGTGACGCCAATTATGATCTCTATATTAAAGTTCAAAACACAATTTCTAGCGCATATAACAGTTTGCGCAATCGATTGGCTCTAACCATGCATAATGACAGCTTTACCAATTTAAAAATCAGCTTTAAAAAAAATCAAAACGACGACAAACTAGAATCGTATATTAATGCTATTGAGGCTAAATACCCAATTCAAATCGTTGAAACCACCTATCGAAACATTCCACAATAATATTTTTTGTAAAAGCCATTAAATAATGCTTATTTTTACAAAAATACTAAACATTGAAGACCTTTGATTTTTTAGATCTAAGCATCTTAGATATCGTTGACATCGTATTGGTAGCGGTATTACTATATTACGTATACAAATTAATTCGAGGCACAGCTGCCATCAACATCTTTATTGGAATTGCCATTGTCTATTTGATTTGGAAGCTGACAGAAGCATTAAAAATGGAATTGCTGAGTGATATACTTGGCAAATTCATTGGGGGTGGATTTATCGCATTAATTATAGTTTTTCAACAGGAGATTAGGCGATTTTTACTCATGGTAGGCTCGACCAATTTCGCTTCCAAAGGATTTCTAAAACAATTAAAAATTTTTAAAGCAGACGATGAATATGTTGCAGATGTTACGAGTATTGTGAAGGCATGCGAATCCTTTTCAAAAACCAAAACAGGTGCCCTTATTGTTTTTGAACGCAACAATAACTTAGACTTGCTTAAAAAGACTGGAGATGCGATGAATGCCGAAGTAAACAAACCCCTATTAACGAGTATTTTTTATAAAAACAGCCCCCTTCACGATGGTGCTATTATTATAGAGGACAATATTATTACGGCCACACGGGTCATTTTACCCATAGAAAAAGACATTAGTATTCCTGCTCGCTTTGGTTTACGGCATAGAGCTGCCATTGGGGTAACCTTGCGTTATGATGCATTAGCCTTGGTTGTTTCTGAAGAAACTGGCCAAATTTCATACCTTAAAGATGGAGAGTTTGTCTTGTTTGAAGATACGGAACAATTAATTTCAATGCTCAACGAAGCCTTGAATTAAGCAAGGCTAGCTGGCCATTGCGTTGTCAAATTGTATTTCATATAACTTACTGTAATACCCATTCTTTTTCAAGAGTTCTTTATGGGTACCCTGCTCTACAATTTCACCTTTTTCCATTACAATAATTTTATCCGCTTTTTTAATTGTAGCCAATCGGTGTGCAATAATAATAGACGTTCTGTCTTTAGTAATTTTTTTAGTCGCCGTTTGAATTAACTTTTCAGATTGCGCATCAATAGATGAGGTTGCTTCGTCAAGCACGAGAATAGCGGGCTTACTAACATAGGCTCTAATAAAGGCAATTAATTGCCGTTGCCCTACAGACAACATCCCACCTCTTTCCTTCACATTAAAATCATATGCGCCAGGTAAGCTCATTATAAATTCATGAATCCCAATTTTTTTGGCCGCCTCCTGCACGTGGGCAAGCGTAATACTGGTGTCATTTAATCGTATATTATTTAGAATTGTGTCTGAAAACAAAAATACATCTTGTAGTACCACCCCAATTTGAGAACGCAATGACGTTAAGGTATACGCTTGAATGGGCGTATCATCAACCGTGATAGTCCCTTCATCAATATCATAAAATCGATTTAACAAATTGATAATGGTTGATTTCCCAGCCCCTGTTGCGCCAACAACAGCTACGGTTTGCCCTTGAGCCACATCAAAAGAAATCCCTTTTAATACAGGCTCCCCTTTAATATAACTAAACTTCACATCGTTAAAGCTAATTTTACCCGCAATAGCTGTTGCGGTCACGGTACCTTCATCTACTTCATGCTCGTCTTCATCTAAGATCCCAAAAACTCGTTCGGTAGCAACCATTCCCATCTGAAGCGTATTAAATTTATCGGCTATTTGTCTCAATGGCCTAAACAACATACTACTCATCATAATAAAGGTAGTAATGGTACCAAAAGAAGGGTCTCCATCAATAGCAGCACCAAGACCTCCATACCACACCACCACACCTAAAGTTAACGAGGAGAGAATTTCAACAATTGGAAAAAATATAGAATAATACCAGACCGTTCTAATATGAGCATCTTGATGTTTTTTATTAATATCTAAGAAATTTTGGTATGTTGTCTTTTCTCGCGAAAACAATTGAACAATTTTCATCCCACTCAAACGCTCTTGTACAAAGGTATTTAGGTTTGACACCTGGTTTCTCACATCTTGGAAGGCGCTTTTAATTTTAATTTGAAATATTTTAGTAGCGTAAATAATAATGGGAAGTACTGCAAAAACTATCAAGGCCAATTTCCAATTCATCCAGAGCATAACAATCATGATGACCAGCATTTGTAATAAGTCACTTATAATTGAAAACAGGCCTTGCCCAAAGATACTTGCAATGGTTTCAATATCAGATACTAGGCGTGTAACTAGCTTTCCAACCGGAGTACCATTAAAATACTGCATTCTGAATTTAAGCACCTTTTGAAAAAGTTCAATGCGTATATCCTTAATAATATGCTGCCCAATCCAATTCGTATAAAAAATAAAAAAGAACTGCACTAAGACCTCAACAATTAAGACGGCAAGTACAATTAAACTGAATACCAACAATTCGGTTGCATTCTTATTAATGATAAAATCATCAATAATATAGCGATTTAAAATTGGCTTAAGCGCTGCCATTCCTGCCATAGAAAGTACAGCAACAGTAGATAAAACAAATTGTAGCTTATACTTTTTGACATAGCTCATTAAACGATAAAACAATTTAAAATCAAAAGCATTTCCGCTCACTTTGGTACTCATAGTTTGTTTTTTAGTATTTTTTCAGGATAATCAACTTGTGTTAGAAACAAAGCCTTTGCTGGTACAGACACTCCCGCTTGCCTTCTATCTTCACTTTTCAAAATTTCGATTAAATCGTCCTTAGATTTCTTCCCTAGCCCTATATCGAGCAAAGTACCCACGATAGCTCGCACCATATTCCTCAAAAATCGATCCGCACTTATAACAAATGTTAATTGCTGCTGGTCTACGACCCACTTGGCCGTTGTAACCTTACAATTAAAGGTTCTTACATCGGTTTTTACTTTTGAAAAGCATTTAAAATTAGTGTATTCTAACAAGACGGCAGCGCTATCATTCATTTTATTTACATCAATGTGCTGGTTGTACAATTGCCAAGTGGTATCGAGGCAAAACGGATCTCTTCCCAAATATATAGCATATGCATAAGAACGATTTATTGCGTCAAATCGCGCGTGTGCATCTTGTGGAACCTCAAAAATTTGGTACACCACGATATCGTCTGGCAAAAATGCATTTAATTTGGCACAGAGCTCCTTTGGTTTAAACGTTGAGCTACAGTCAAAATGCGCATACATCTGACTTGCATGTACCCCAGTATCCGTACGACCCGCCCCTACAATCTCAAGCTCCATTCCTAACAAGGTAGATAAACTTTGTGTTAAAACACCTTGTACAGTGATCACGTCTGGTTGCACTTGCCACCCGTGATAATTTTTTCCATGAAAAGCTAGTTCAATAAAATACCTCAAGAATACCTATTTTTGTTGTGCACAAAGATATACAAACGCGTGCTTACTCAACTTACGAACATCTTAAAATATATGCGGTGAAAAAAATCTTATTATTATCAGACACACATAGTTATATTGATAATCAGATCTTGAAATTTGTTCGACAAGCCGATGAAGTATGGCATGCTGGAGATATTGGCGATTTAACCGTTAGCGATCAGATTAAAGCGATAAAACCACTTCGCGCAGTTTATGGCAATATAGATAGTGCTGCGTGTCGTGCCGAATTTCCCTTAGACCAGTGTTTTACTATTGAAAAAGTTAAGGTATGGATTACGCATATAGGAGGCTATCCAAAGCGCTATGAGCAACGTGTTTCATCGCAGCTTGAGCAAATCAAACCTGACTTATTTATAAGTGGACATTCGCATATAACCAAGGTTATGTATGACTCAAAGCACGCACTTTTACATATGAATCCTGGGGCGGCAGGTAAATATGGATTTCACCAAATAAGAACCATGTTACGTTTTACTATTGACGAGGAAAAAATTGAAAATTTAGAGGTCATAGAATTAGCGGCAAAAAATTAGGCCATTTGCTTTTTAAATACGGGCACCTCAATAAAGGTACTGGTCCCCTTTCCAGGTGACGAAACAATTTTAAATACCCCATTCATTACTTTTATTCTTGCATGGATATGACTCAAACCGAGACCGTCTTTGCTTTTTACTTTTTTCGGATTAAAACCAACCCCATCATCACTAATGCGAATACTCAATTTATCGTTCGTCTTGTGCTCTAGCATAATGGTAGCATGCGAAGCCTTACTGTGCTTAAGAATATTATTAATTAATTCCTCAATAATATTGTGAATTTTTATTTCAAAATCTTGATCATACCTTCCAATGGATTTATCATCACTGTGCAAGGTAATCTCTGAATTAGAATATTTTTGACACATATCATGAACAGCAAATGCAAGTCCGAATTTTAACAATACCGAAGAAATCAATTCATGCGATAAATCTCTAATTTTAACCGAAGCTTCATTGACTATATTTTGTGCTTTTTGAATTTCTTGTGGAGCGTTGTCTTTTAATTGTGATTTTGTAGCTTGTAAATGTAAATTAGCAGAAGACAATAACGCACTTACACTGTCATGCAAGGTTTCTGCAATAGATTTACGCTCCTTTTCCTTCGCGTCAATGGTGGCATTAATAATTTTTGTTTGACTTTCGTTCTCAATTTTTTTAATTCTACTCAATTGTTTTAAGCGGTAATTCCTATAAAAGAAATAGCCAAGTAACAATAAGGCTAGAATAGTTAAAAGTGAGCCATAAAAAAGAAATTCTGCCCGCTGTGCTTTTGACTTTTGCTCTTCGGTACGCTGAGCCTCTTTGGCGACGTTATATTTAGCTTCAATTTCAGAAATATTTCTTTTTACGGTAAGCTGGGCAATACTATCTGTCAAGGTAGAAGCACGATCTAAATAAATATAAGCGTTTTTATAATCTTGCAACTCATTGGCAGTATACGCCAAATTATACAAGGCGTATTCTTTTAATTCAAGCGCGTCACGACTATGTACATGTTCAACTGTTTGATAGGCCTGAAAATAATTCTCATTCGCTTTTTTATACTCCCCAATAGAATAATACAAGGAACTTAAGTTAATCAGCGCCCCAGTCTTTTTAATTGTATCATTCGTAAGCTCCTCTAAATTAAGTGCCTGTTGAAAATAAGATTCTGCTTTTTCATACTCCTCCTTTTTACTCGCAATAATTCCCAGATTGGTATAGCTTTCAGACAGTAACTCTTTGGTGGTGTCTAAGGCTTGATATGAAATGATTTTAGTAAAATTAATAACCGCACTGTCCAGTTCATTTTTTGCGTGAAAATTTTTACCTATCGCGCTTAAGGCTTTTAATTTAGGGAAGGTATAGTTGCTGGTATCCTTATCATTAAGTGCGATATTATAATAGTAATTAGACTTATCATAATTTCCTTCAAGCGCAAGGTATTTTCCTAAAAAGGAAGCATACTCATATTTAAGTTTAGGGTAATCATCACCTAGAGCAACCTCATCAAACCCAGATAACAGGCGCTCCATAGCAAGCTCCGTTTGACCTAAACGATAATTTACGCGACTTTCTAACAATTGCAAAGTAAGGGCCTGCTCTTTGGTTCCTGACACCCGCTTATCCGCTTGGAGGCCATTAATTTTTTCAAGTGCCAAGACATATGCACCTTCCACAATAAGGGAGTCAATTTGAGCAAACTCAGGTTTTGACTGCAACGAATTTTGGGCAATTAGAGCTATTCCTCCGCTAAAAAAAAACAATAGCACTACAATCACACTAGGGCAAGCAGAATGAGTACGCTGGAAAATTCTCATGTAGAGTGCTTTAATGAGCCTAAATTACACAATTTCGTTTTTCAAGGCAAATATCGCTAATCCCACACTGTTTTTTACATTAATCTTTCGAATCAAGTTTTTTCGATGAGTTTCAACCGTACTTTCGCTAATGGTTAGGGTCTCTCCGATTTCTTTGGTGGTGTATTGTTGAGAAATAAGTTTGAGGATTTGATATTCTCGTCTTGTTAATGAATTAATTAGAACCCCATCTACATTACTTTCATGCATCGGTTTACCCATTAAGGTCTTCATCATTTTTTCGGTCACCTCATCACTGAAGTATTGATCACCTTTAGCCACTTTGCGTATGGCTTTAACAATATGTTCTCCTGCTGATTTTTTAGGAATAAAACCAGAAGCTCCCATTGCTAAGACTTCTTTTATTAATTTAATATCATCATAACTTGAAAGGATAATAATTTTGGGAACATCCTCCATGGCTTGAAACTTTCGCAAGACTTCAATACCATCAACTTTAGGCATATTAATATCTAAAATAAGTACATCTGAAGAATGCGCTGCAAACCAATCTATCACCTCTTCTCCATTTAAAGAAAAGCCAACCACATCGATATCTCGTTCAAGACCAAGTACAGCAATTACACCATCAATTAAAATTTGATGATCATCAGCGATGTGTACTGTAATTTTATTATCCAAAAAAGCTTCTAATTCTTCATTCATAATACATGCTAAGGCTATCTATAGTAATAACTAAAATAGCGTTGTAATATTGCTTAGAATTAGAACTAAAATTTAAAAAAAATCCGAAGTTAAAAACTTCGGATTTTATTAATTCAATTTACTTTTAATTTTGGGATCCACCATTTAGGTTTTCTTGGCCCTTTGTCAAGGGTAAAATTAGCATCAAGGCTTGCCACATCTGCACCAGTCTCAAAATAATTGTTAAAATCTACACCAGCCGTTTCAAAAGTCACAGTGTGTTTAGCAGTGGCATGAGAGCTGCCATTTTCAATAAGATAAATGTGGGTTTCATTGTTTTCAATAACAGAACTTACCACGGTGTTAGCATCAACGGTAAAGGTCACTTCATAGGCACCGTCAATTTTCTTAATTAATGGAAATGTTTTCAATAAGGTTCCATCAATTTCTTTTAAGGCAACAGTGTCATTATTTTCTTTCGAAAAAGAAGTCATGATCACTATCGCACAAAATGCGAGTAGGATTTTTTTCATCATAGGGGAATTAAAGAGTTATTAATTGTAAAGTTTTAAGCTTTTGATTAACTTATTAACCAAAAGTAGTGTCAAAAAATAGTGCAAACAATAGTGTAAATGGGTATTTTTAAAAATACCCAGAAACCACTAGTTTATACCCAATAACCACTAGTTTTTGACGATTATCTTTGTAAAAGTAACAAAAAAATGTTGATAAAAACAGGGTTTTTTGTTGATAAATCGCAATATTAACACGCAAAGCTCTTGTTTTCAAATAGTTAGTTGTTTAAAAAAATAAAACAGTTTTTTAATAAAGCAACTTGCCCACTTGAATTTAATTATTATCTTTACACTAGAGAAATGGAAACTCCTATTTATTTAAGGCGAGATTATCTCCCCTTTCTCCCCTTCCATTCTCTCCTTATTACAAGGGAGTATATATAAGTGTTTAGCGACAACAATTCAATACTCCATTACGAAACAGCTAAGTTCTCTTAGCTGTTTTTTTATGTCCATATAATTACTTCGCATACCCTAATGGGTTGTATTTAGACCTTAGCTTCTATCTATCAATTGCAAACCCACTTAAATGTATCTAACAGGACAGAAGCTAATAAAAACACTACTATCACCCTACCTAAGGACAAGCCTTAGACGATCATTTTTGTTTTCTACCCACGTATTGAATTCATGAAGCAATCTTGTTTTGGCTATATAATATAAAAAGTCCGACGGTAAGGTCGGACTTTTTCGCACATATAACTAAGGTCTCAGGTCTATCTCAATCTATCTACAGATTTCACGAGGTTTTCATCCTTTTGAATTGCTTTGTTAGCTAATACTAACATCACAATAGTAACAATTGGTAAGAACACCCCAATACCCTTCTCAGACACCTCAGTGTCTCCAGGTAAGGTTAGCAAATAGTAAATCAATATCCCTAATAAAAAAAAGTTTATCATAATATTTAGACGATTCAGTACAAATTGGCGTTTTCTATTTGAGTAGAGTACAATTGCCAATACGCTCATCACACCAGAAATGATAAAAAAGATTGGAATCAATTTCAACATCATTTCAGGAGAATTCAATAAATCCATTGCATATACAACTGCTGATCCTTTCCACAGGTTAAGGATAAATGGTAAGCCTAAAGCGCAAATAGCGGCAAGAAAAAGGTATAAAGTTTGGACTCTTTGAATCATGATTTTTAATGAATGTGGGGCAAAAATACATTAAACTTTTGAAGAATAGAAGTTGTATATTAAATTTAATTTGTATAATTGCATCAGAATTACACATATTGTAATCCTCTTCTTTTACAATATTCCATTTTATATAATCTTAAACATATTAAAGGAACCCTCCTTACTATTAATTAAATCACATTTTTATAATGTTCGAAATTGAATCATTAAAGCAAAAAAAGCTACCTGAATTGCAGGAAATAGCCGAACAAATTGGCGTCCCAAAATACAAACAACTTAAAAAATTAGATCTAGTATATCAAATATTAGACGTTCAAGCAACAAAACCTATCGCTAAAGAAAACAAACCGAAGCCGGTACGGAAGCGTGTTGCTAAACCAAAACCTCAATCTGCAAAAAGAGTTCATACTAAGGCAGAAGCGAATACCACAACGACGGAAGCCAGAAAGGAACAACCTACTAAACCTGTAGGAGAAACTTCCCCTGAAAAAACACAAAAAGCTGGAGCTAAAAAAGAGCCCATCAGAAAACAACAAAAACCTGAGCATTCAGGGCAACGGAAGGAAAATCAGCAAAACACAAATTCTTCCAACCACAACAACCCACGTCAAAAACATCAGAATCAGCATAAAAATCAGAACCAGAATAAGGTAGAAAACGGTAACCGCAAACAAGGTAAATATCGTGATCCGGATTTCGAATTTGATGGAATTATAGAAAGTGAAGGAGTCTTAGAAATCATGCAAGACGGTTATGGATTTTTACGTTCTTCAGATTATAACTATTTATCATCTCCTGATGATATTTATGTTTCACAATCACAGATCAAACTCTTTGGCTTAAAAACTGGAGATACCGTTCGCGGTAATGTTCGTCCACCAAAAGAAGGAGAAAAATATTTCCCATTAATTAGAATTTCTTTAATTAATGGCTTAGACCCAAGTATTGTACGTGATCGTGTAGCGTTTGAACACTTAACCCCCTTATTTCCTAAAGAAAAATTTAATTTGGCCGCCAAAGGAAGTTCTACTTCTACGCGAATTATTGATTTGTTTTCACCAATAGGTAAAGGACAAAGAGGAATGATTGTTTCTCAACCAAAAACAGGAAAAACCATGTTGCTTAAAGATATTGCCAATGCAATTGCAGCAAATCATCCTGAAGTATATCAAATTGTACTACTCATTGACGAACGTCCTGAAGAGGTGACAGATATGCAACGCAATGTAAAAGGAGAAGTTGTTGCCTCTACCTTTGACGAGCCTGCAGAAAAACATGTAAAAGTGGCTAATATTGTATTAGACAAGGCCAAGCGTTTAGTTGAATGCGGCCATGATGTGGTTATCTTATTAGATTCTATCACGCGTTTAGCAAGAGCCTACAATACGGTTGCTCCTGCGTCTGGAAAAATTCTTTCTGGTGGTATAGACGCCAATGCATTACACAAGCCTAAGCGATTCTTTGGGGCAGCTCGAAAAATTGAAAATGGCGGTTCATTAACTATTATCGCTACGGCCTTAACAGACACCGGTTCTAAAATGGATGAGGTAATCTTTGAAGAATTTAAAGGTACTGGTAATATGGAGTTACAATTGGATAGAAATATTGCAAATCGTAGAATTTATCCAGCCGTAGACTTAGTAAAATCTAGTACCCGTAGAGACGATTTACTCTTAGATGAGAAAACCGTACAACGCATGTGGGTAATGCGTAAATACCTTGCGGATATGAATCCTATTGAAGCCATGGAATTTATTTCAGAAAAAATTAAATTCTCTAATAATAATGAAGAGTTTTTAATTTCAATGAATGGATAACAGCTTAGGCTAATCTCAGGATATTGAAATGCGAATACATATATTAAAAAACAACTAATTCAAGTAATTGAGAGTCAGGCTTCAGAAGTCTGGCTCTTTTTTTTATTACATTTTTCTTGCAACAAACTCAAAAATAGTTGTATCTTTGCCGTCCATATCGCGGGATAGAGCAGTAGGTAGCTCGTCGGGCTCATAACCCGAAGGTCACTGGTTCGAGTCCAGTTCCCGCTACTAGTTAAGACCCAACGCAAAAGTGTTGGGTCTTTTTTTTATCATAATTACAAATGGGCTCATATCCGCCCGAGGCGGACAATGGTTCGAGTCCAGTTCCCGTAAAACATAAAACCAAAGAATGCAAAAATTTTTGCGCATTCGCATGAAACAGCTATACCACTAAGCTACACAACTATCGTTCTCCAAACCACCACCTTCTTTTGGTGGGTTTAAATTTAATAGGAGCACCGTATTTTTTTTCCAATTTTTTAGTAATGTATTCCATCCCTTCACTAACGGAATCTGTAACCAAAAACAACTGTAGATCCACGGTAGAAATAGTTCCAACCTCAAGCATTATTTGAAGTTGTGCTAACAGAGGAGCCCAATAATCTCTTCCAAATAAAACGACGGGGAAGTTAGCTATTTTATTGGTTTGCAAAAGCGTTAACGTTTCAAAAAATTCATCCATCGTACCAAAACCACCAGGAAACACAACAAACGCATACGAATACTTTAACAGCAATACTTTTCTAATATAGAAATGATTTACACGTAAGTTAAAATCCACATACGGATTGGCGTGCTGCTCTTTGGGTAATCTTATATTACAACCAATAGATTTACCGCCTACATCTTTGGCCCCTCTATTAGCAGCTTCCATAATTCCAGGGCCGCCACCCGTCATAATAGCAAATCCTTTTGTCGCAGCCAATGCTGAAAATTCCCTTGCCCTTTTATAATTTAATGCACCTTGCTCAAATCTGGCTGAACCAAACACCGTAATGCAAGGTTCGATAAAATGAAGTTTTCTAAAACTTTTAATAAATTCAAAGCCAATAGAAAGTACACTGACTAATTCTTTTAATCTGCTTCTTCTTCCACCAAGAAATTGTGCTTCATCATGATTTTGTTTCATACGACTAAATTGTACTGTAAAAATAAATGGAACAGGGGTAACATAAACTGATTAAAATCATTTCAACAGTTCATTTTTTAGCTTTTCTTAGTGACTTAAAATTAATCACTATGTTAGGTGCACTAAATAATAGACAAATTGAACATGTTTTATCCAGCGTAATCGTTGGAAGAATTGGCTGTCATGCAAATAATAGAACGTATGTAGTTCCAATAACCTATGCTTATGATGGAACGCACATTTATGGACACACGGCTGAAGGGATGAAAATAGCGATGATGCGAGAAAATCCATTTGTTTGTTTTCAAGTGGATGATATAGACAATATGAGTAATTGGCGAAGTGTAATTGCGTGGGGAAAATTTGAAGAATTAACTACGCCCGAACAGCGCGAAGAAGGAATGCGAATTTTGACTGACACTGTTATGCCTTATATGACTGGTCAAACAACCATAAGTAATTCTTTACACGATGCACCTCAAAAATCAATAGAGGCTATGCAGGGTGTAGTGTATCGAATTGAACTAACAGAAAAAACGGGACGTTATGAAAAAACCTGAATTGGCTTTTGTCAATTTTCTACAAAATAGTGAAGCACTTAGCGCGCATTCATACCCCATCAATATGTTGTAAAAACCTTCATTGAACTTATTAGAACGGTCTATGTGCCTTATAAAAATTACCTTAATTATTCGTAACCTAAGATTCTGTTCTTATTTTACGAATAAGTGCTAGCGTGTCTTTAACCTTGTTTTGTAAACTTTCATAGTCACGCTTTTCCATAGTTGCTTTGTCAATCAATTTTGATCCTAAGCCCACACAGGTTACGCCAGCCTCAAACCATGCTCTCAAATTATCTTCCTTTAAATCTACTCCTCCAGTAGGCATAATATTTGTCCAGGGTTGCGGACCTTTCACGGCTTTTACAAATCCAGCCCCATAGGTTGCCCCAGGAAAAAGTTTTACCAATTCACAGCCTAATTCTTCGGCCCGATTAATTTCCGTTAAGGAACCACAACCAGGTGACCACAGTACTTTTCTACGATTACACACCACTGCAATATCTTCTCTTAAGCTAGGTGTAACAATAAAATTAGCTCCCATTTGCATATACAATGAAGCAGCCGCTGCGTCAGTAATTGACCCAACGCCTAACAATAAGCCTGGTAATTCTTTTCGTGCATATTGATTTAAGGCGGCAAAAATTTCATGGGCATAGTCACCTCTAGCGGTAAACTCCATTAAACGTGCCCCTCCCTTATAACATGCGGTAATGAGTTCTTTACAAACCGACAAATCTCCATTGTAAAACAACGGAACCATTCCGCTTTCTTTCATGGTTGTAAAAACTTCTATTCTTGTGTGTTGTGCCATATTTATTTGTTTATCGTAAAACCTTCCCCGTCAGGTTACCTTTTGCCATATTATCTACTTCCTCTACCGTACATAAATTATAATCACCATAAATGGTATGTTTAAGACAACACGCAGCGACCGCGAAATTAAGCGACTGTTGCATGTCGAAATTTTCATTCAACAAGCCGTATAGCAATCCCCCCATAAATGCATCTCCACTACCCACTCGATCAACCACTGGAGTAACATCTCTCACCTCAGCTGAATACAGCTGCTTATCTGAGTAAAGCACTCCTCCAATTTGTTGATGGGAAGCACTAACTGAGTAGCGCAGTGTTGTAGCCACAGTTTTTAAATTAGGAATAAGCTTGAATAGTTCTTCATACAAGCCTGGCAAGGTCTCTAAGTCACTATAATTTGGTTCAATTTTCTCCTTTCCGAGCATAAAAAAAGCGGTGTCTAAATCGCCTAATATAATATCACCATACGCTAGAAGTTGGGGCATAATTTCATTTGGATTTTTACCATAATTCCATAATTTGGAGCGGTAATTAAGATCTGAACTAATGGTAATGCCCATTTTTTTTGCCACCTTTAATGCTTCTAAACATACATCAGCTGCACTTTGTGATATTGCTGGAGTTACCCCACTCCAATGAAATAACGTAGCTCCTTCAAAAACCTGCTCCCAATTAACCATACCTGTGGTAATTTCAGCCATTGAACTATTAGATCTATCATACACCACTTTACTCCCCCGTGTTCCTGCACCAGTCTCGAGAAAATAAATACCTAATCGCTGACCTCCAAGCACTACATTAGCATTCATCACCTTGCGTTTAATCATTTCCCCTCTCGCGCACGCTCCGATATCATTATCCGGAATTCTCGTAACAAATTCGGCGGGTACTCCATAATTTGCTAAAGACACGGCCACATTAAACTCTCCTCCGCCATAGGTTGCGGTATAGGTTTTTGCTTGCGAAAATCGCAAATGCCGCTCAGTTGAAAGCCGGAGCATAATTTCTCCAAAAGTCACTACTTTATTCATTTCTTGAAATTAATTACTAAACTACGTATTTTTTTTACGATAAAAAGCGCTATGTCAACATAACGCTTTACCATCGTTTCCTACGCGTATAACCACCAAGGTTTAACCTTAGGTTTGTTCAACCGCATGAGGATTGTTGTTTATTTAGATCCCTAGCGCTTGGCCTCCACCAATCTGAATGGTTTCTGCTGTTATAAACGAGGCATCCTTACTCGCTAAGAATGAAACCACAGAAGCAACTTCTTCTGGCTGCCCCAAGCGGCCTAGCATAATATTATTTTTCCATGAAGCAAACACTTCTGGTTTAGTCGATTTAATTTGCGCATGGAATGGGGTATCTATCGTTCCTGGAGAAACGGCATTCACTCGAATTCCATATTCAGCTAAATCCTTCGCTAGCGCTCTTGTTATTGCGTGAACTCCAGCCTTAGACGTTCCATAAATTCCAGCCCCTGGTCCACCAGCATTCCAACCGGCATTAGAGGTATAATTAATAATGGTAGGATGATCCCCTTTTTTAAGATAAGGAATGGCTGCTCTCGAGGCAAAAAAGACCGAATCAAGATTAAGTGCCATGACGGATCTATAAAAATCAGTGGTCATTTCTTCAAAACGTGACCGTCCTCCTAGTCCACCGGCATTGTTAACCAATACATCAATTTTACCATATTTTTCACCAATTTTTTTAATATTAGCATCCACCTGTGCTTCATTCGTTACGTCAAACCCGTAATAGGATGCAGTAATTCCTTCTGCTTCAAGCTCTTTAATCCTTTCAGCTCCTCCTTCATCATCAATTCCATTTAAAATTACGGTATATCCATCCTTTCCTAATCGTTTTGCGACTTCAAAACCAATTCCTCCGGTGGCTCCAGTAATGATTGCTACTTTTCCTTCTGATTTACTCATGTTATATTATTTAATTTATTCTTAATTTCTCTTTTTTACTGGCCCTATCTCTTTAATCATCACAAATAACGCGATCAATGAGAGCGGTATCGTTATAGCGATAACTATAAAGGCGGGTGTATATGAATTTGTAGTAATCTGGCCAATAAACCAGTTCATTACCATGACAGATACGGCAGCCACCGTACCGGCTAAACCGGCCAAGGTACCTACGGATGAACCTTTAAACAGGTCACTGGATATAGTTTGAATATTTCCAATGGCAAATTGGAATCCGAAGAGCACCAATGTTGCGATATATATAAAGGTCATAAAGTTATTTTCGTTTACAAAGAAGATGATACCCAAGAGCCCGGTAAAAATCATTATTGCTCCTAGGGTAATGGTTATTTTTCGAGCCCTGTTAACCGATTTAGTTTCCATTAGTTTACCACTAAACCATCCTCCTACAATACTTCCTGCTGCACCTCCTAAATAAGAGATCCAAATAGTTTCTCCAATTTCCTCAATACTTAATCCGAACTTTGAATTTAGGTAAATTGGCATCCAACCTACAAAAAACCACCAAATCGGTTCAATAAAAAATCGGCAGGTTAGCAATCCCCATGACTGTCTATAACTTAAGATGTGAACTAAACCTTTTTTGGCAGAGGCGGCTGGAAGTTGACTATCTACCACCTCATCCTTTATTTGATCTGAAAGAATCAATGCGCGTTCTTTTTCAGTAACCCAAGGGTGTTTTTCTGGGGTTGATTTATTTAGAAATAACCATGGAATTACCCATAAAACACCAAGTGCACCTAAAATAATATAGGTTGTTTTCCAGCCAAATCGCGCGTATAAAAATACAATAACAAAGGGGGCAATTACATTTCCAATTGATGCACCAGCATTAAATATTCCTTGCGCTATCGCGCGTTCTTTAATAGGAAACCACTCCCCATTACTTTTTACGGCACCTGGCCAATTACCGGCCTCACCCAATCCTAAAAAACCACGAACAATAGATAGCGATATAATTCCGCGTGCAAAGGCATGAAACATTGAAGCTAATGACCATACTACAATAGAAACTACAAAACCTAAGCGAGTTCCAATCACATCGTACAGCTTTCCAGAAGCAAATTTCCCTATCGCATAGGTCGCCATAAAAACATTGAGCATAATGGCATAATCTGCATTATCCATACCCAAATCTTTACCCATTTCTGGCCACAACAGTGCAAATGCTGTTCGATCTATATAATTTATAACTGTGGCAATAAAAATTAAGATAATTATCCACCAACGCAATCCTTTTATTTTCATAAATTTTATATTAAGCACATCTACTGTCCGTTGTCATAGACACTAGTTGCTATGAATTATTTTTCTACGTTAAAAAGTATGAGATAAACCAGTGTGGATAGACTAAATAAACGCTCTTATTTAGTTTACATAAAGGTTACCTCCCTCCAATATTATAAGCTATGATCCTTAGTCGTGCACCTCTAAAGGACCCGGCCATTTAAACACTATAACAATACTTGTATAATTCTTTAAAATGCAATTTCATCATTTGTTTTGCCAAACTAGGGTTCTGTTCTTTAATGGCATTATAAATATCGGTATGTTCTTGAATCCCTAACACCGCTTGATTCTTATCACAAATATGGTATTTCGCAAAATTTGTAATGATTTCAGGGGTTATTTTCAACATAAAAGTATTCATGGTACTATTACCGCTTGCCTTGGCAATTGCCAAATGGAATAATAAATCTTCTTGAACAGCATCTTCTCCATTCATTACCTTTTCGCGATAAGCTTCTAAGGTAGCTTTCATCTGCTTTAAATCATCTTCAGTTCTTCGTAAAGCCGCTAACCGTACCGTTTTTAATTCAAATAAAATTCTTGTTTCGACCAACGATTTAAAATCCGGAGTTTTTAATCTCAAGATATCTTCTATCATTCCATTTAATGCAATTATCCCAATATTTGCAATGAAAGTTCCACTTTGCGGGATTGACTTTAATAAGCCATAAAACTCTAATTTTTGTATGGCATCACGGATATTGCTTCTGCTCACCTCAAATTTTTCAGACAGCATTCGCTCTGAAGGCAATTTCTCGCCAGGTTCAAGATTCTTCAAGTTAATTAAATCCCTGATTTTGGAGATAATTGCATGCTGAATTTCGCGATTGTCATCTTTTACTAATACTTCTATTTTCATACTATAAATATAAGGTTCCACAATTGGTTGACCAGATAAAATGTGTTTTTTTTACATTAATTTTCATTTCTCCACAGAAAGAAACCCTTGTAACCGTCCGACACCCCTCATCTCCAAAGGCTGTTAATATCAATACTATACAACCTATTTCACGCTAAATTTGCTTAGTGACTCACGGACAAGTCATAAAACTTAACTCTAGAAAATGACCCTGGATCTCTCGATTGAAAATAATTTCCGGCTTTAAAATAATTTTCAAATATGCCCCATTTCTTCATATGCACATTTTCATACACGGCGTATTCACTATTATTGAGCACGACCACCATTTTACCTTCGGTAACACGAACTTCCAATTTAAATTTTCTAAAACCAACTTCTTGTTCAAAAGTATGACCTTCATCATCACCCCAAGCCTCTTCATGTAACATTTCAACTTCACTTGCATGCAGGTTTTTTAAAACCTTTGTCTTCACTCTTACCTTTCCTTTATCCCAATAAATCTTCAAAATTGGCGGGGCATTGTTATCTTTTTGTCCAATTAATTCTCGCTGTTTATCAGTTAATCTTCCATGAATTTGCATCACAATGGTACGGTGATATTTTCCATTTGAATCCTTTGTGGTCTGATCCATAGCCAAGGTACCTTTCATAATAGCACCTTGTGCAAATGTCCAATTTACATTATCATTTCCCGGCTCCATTTGCTCCCGTAATTCAGACCTTGAATACTTAGTATTTGCCGTAGTTGAATTACTTGGATAAGCATAAAAAACAAGTGCTCCACTAGCAGAATCATTATACATATACGGTTTTAACACATTGTTTGTTGCGTACTCCATAATTTCTGGTGGTGCCACACTAATAGTTTTTCCTTTTCCCTGTCCTTCAGGAATGGTTAGCTTCCAATGACTTAAATCAATCGTTGGCAGCTTCACCTTTTTCTTCTTCTTTTTCTTTTTCTTCTTTACAACCGATGAAGTATGGTTATCCGCCTCAGTAGCTTCCACCTGCTGCGCATGGCAGTTTATGCTGAGCATCCCAATTAGCATCACTAGTGAGGGAAGTATTATTTGACGGAAATTTTTCATTCGAATGTAAATGTTATTATTCATTAGTTAAGCAACCGAGACCTTAATGCTTCCATAGGATTTCTCGGTTACTCAACATCAATGATTCCTTTATTTATTTACTGCAGCCTTAAACTCTTCAACATAACCCGTAGCTGTTCCTGTATTTGTCATTAAAATTGAAATACTGTTGTTTGCTCCAGAATTAAACGTAATCGTAACAGTTTCAAAGGGAGTCTTACCCGCTTGAATTGTACCGACATGCGATTTGATAGTGGCAGCAGCCGCATCACCTAAACTCGTTACTGTACCGCCTAGAATAGCCACTGTTACGGAAGACGGATCGCCCGTTTCAATTGAATAATTGTACGTTATTGCATAATCTGTATTTGGTGTAACCGCAATACCCTTTTGGTAACCAACCCTTGGATCCGTAGTTGCATTTGGAAATTTCGCTGATTTACCACCAACGAAACTCGAACTAGATGAGATTTGAATGGTTTTCCCCATATTACTATCTACCCACGGCGTGGTGTACTTCCCATTATCACCAGGCTCATCGAAACTTGGATTTAAAATTTGAGGTACAATTGCATCTGGCACTTCTGGCTCTACCACTTGTATTGCCATCGTATATGTACTTGTAGCTCCCAATTTATCAGAAGCGGTTAAAGTAACCGTATAGGTTCCCTCATCGGGATAGGTATTTTTACCATCAACTCCTGTTGAGGAATTCCCATCCCCATACTCCCAAAAATAATCAGTTGCACTTGTAGAAGTATTTCCAAACGTATAGGTCAGGTAATCATCAGTTACAGCTGCCGAAAAATTGGCTTCAGGGGGTGTTTCATCTGCTTTAGAATTTGCCTCAGGCAAGTCATATTCATAATCACACGAGCTAAGAAACACCAATGCCATTACCATCATAATCATTTTGATGGATGTTCTTTTGGATGTATTCATTGTTATTATATTTTTCATGATTCGTTGTATTTATATTATTATGCTTGGTCTAGTACCCTGGATTTTGAGTCATTACCCCATTACTAAGGTTAATCTCATTTTGTGGTATGGGTAATAACAGGTCAGTAGATGAATAACTATAGCCGTTATCTGCAGAATAACTCGATAATACCGTTTCGGCTCTTCCAAATCGGATTAAATCGAACAATCTGTGGTTCTCAAAAGCCAATTCAACTCTACGCTCAAGTAACAATTCATCTTTTGTAATGTTGGTAACGGGCGTAGTCAAGCCTGCACGATTTCTAACTTCTTGAAAAGAAGCAAGTGCTGCACCAACGTTTGTTTCGGTACTAGCCCCCATAATAGCTTCCACATGCATCAATAAAACATCGGCATAGCGCAATACAATCCAATCATTTCCAGCTAAGGTAGCATCTGACACAAATGTTTTGCCATTTGCACCACCATCCTCACCGTTAGGTAAATACTTGGCCACTTGATACTGTGACAATTGACTTAAATCTTGTCGGTATGAATAAGGGGTACGATCTCCACCTGCCGCGTCTAAGGCAGCTCGAGCTTCAGTAGTTACGTAATTTACACCTGAGGTTCTACCCACAGCATTCATCCATTCTGCAGAAAAATTCTGACTATCACTAGACAAGGTTGGCACATAGCCAATTGCAAAGATAATTTCACTGTTATTTTCATTATAAAATACATCATTAAAATTATCTTGTAAACTAAACCCACTACTCATTACCGCTTCACATAACACTTGTGCTTCCGTATAATTCTTCTGTTGCGTTAAATATACTTTGGCTAATAAGGCTTGTGCTGCCGCTTTGGAAGCTCTATTTTTATACTCGTTATTCAACACATCAATGGCTGCGGTTAAGTCGCTTTCAATAAGTGCATACACCGAAGTTGTAGGTACTCTTGTAAATTGAACCTCGGTTTCTAACGGAGAAATTACTCTATCTATTAAAGGAATATCACCAAACAGTCGCACAAGATTAAAATAAGCGTAGGCACGAACAAATTTAGCTTCCCCTTCAAAGGCTGCAGATGTTGTTGCATCATCTACTACCCCAAGGTTGTCAAGCACTACATTAGCTCTGTAAATTACATTGTAAAAACTAGCGTAATAATCACTTATAATTCCATTATTAGGTGTTACGTTGAAGTTGTCAAATTGAGCAGCTTCCCCTTCCCCACTTTTTGTTCTGGTATTATCTGAACGCATTTCAGTAACATAAAATTCATACATAACGCCATGATTATCGTCATTGTCTGTTGAATTTACGCCTTGAATTCCGTCATACATATTTATTATAGCGGCTTCAACTTCTGCCGTACTACTATAGTACGTAGATGAAGTTACCCCCGAAGTAGGTGCTGGCTCTAAAAAGTCACTTGAACATGACGTTAGCAACACGGCTATGAGGAGCACAGTTAAATTTTTTATTTTTTTCATAATATATAGTCTTAGCTGTTTTCTATTAAAAATCAAGATTTAAACCTAACGAAAAGGTTCTGTAAATAGGTGATCCGGCTCTTTGATATCCGTAGGTTGTTGGACTAGTTCTATCAATTGACTCAGGATTGAACCCTGTATAACCTGACGCCGTTTTATACATCAAATTTTGACCTGCCACGTAAATTCTCAAACCAGATACACCGATTTTAGACATGGCTTCTTTTGAAAAATTATACCCAATATTTACATTTCTCAAGGCTACATAAGACGCATCTTGAATAATATCGTTGGTAAATATTTTCTCTTTAATAAATTCCTGGTCTGGTGTAGTAGCTGGATTAAAATCCTGACTGCTGTTAAATTGATTAAAGATGTATTGATCTCCCATATTCCTGATTTCAGCCCCGTGAGATCCTTGAAACATAAAGCTAAAATCAAAATTTCCAAGTTTAAAATTATTACTAAAACTCCATACCAAATCCGGATATGGATCACCCAAGGCAGCTTTATCCTCATCATCAATGATACCATCTCCATTTAAATCCTTTACATAAACATCTTGTGCTTCACCTCCAACCGGATGATATGCGTTGTTCAAATACTCTAGTGGTATATCTCGGTCAACAACCCAACCATAAAACGTTGAAATAGGCATTCCCTCTAAATTGATCCACTCAGCAGCTCTTTTAGCATCCACATTAGTAATTTGCCCATCTGAATCGGCAAAATCAATTAAGGTGTTTTTATTCCTGGTGGCAATAATCGTTGAACTCCAACTAAAATTCTCTTTAGCTACATTTCTCGTTCTCAATTCGAACTCTACCCCTTCGTTTTTAACCTCTCCAAGATTAACTAAGGCAGCATCAAAACCAGTAGTTACAGATACGGGATTATTCAAAAGCAGTTGATCACTGGTACGTTGATAATAATCAAAAGAACCTGAGATTCTATTGTTAAAGAATCCGAAGTCTATCCCAGGATTAATTTCCACCAATCGTTCCCATTGTAATTCAGCATTGGCAATATTAGCTGGGTTAAACCCTGCAACCAACACTCCATCTACAACAGATGTAGTAGCCCCTAATAAGGCTAATGACGGATAATAATCTACTAAAATATTACCTGTACTCAATGAACTTGTACTACTACTAACATCGGGATCGACGCTTCCCGTATTCAAACGGTCATTTCCGGTAACCCCATAACTCGCTCTTAATTTAAGGTTTGAAATCCAGTTAGCGTTTTGTAAGAAATCTTCTTTTGAAACATTCCATCCAATAGAAGCGGCCGGAAAGTTTCCATATTTATACTCAGAACCGAAAATAGAACTTCCATCTCGTCTAAAACTAAAAGAGGCTAGATATTTATTATTAAAGGCGTAATTTAACCTCGCCACATATGACAAGCCCGTTTTCTTCCACTCAAAAGCATCTGCATTAGAAATTAATGTCGCATTGGTAATCTGTTTCACATCATCTGAAGTATATCCAGTTCCTGTTATCGTAGAGAAAAACGATTTAGTTGTCTCTCCTGAGAATCCGGCGATAGCACTTACGTCATGATCTCCAAAAGATTTATTATACGAAAGGAAGTTATCTGAAATTAAATAAATTTCCCGCTGCGTGATTTCATTCATAGAAGCCGCAGAAGCACCATTTCTATTAGACAATACGCCTTGCCATCGCGATCTTTTTGTATCTTGATAGGAACCTGAAAGTGTTGTTCTAAAACTTAAATTATTGGTGATATTATAGTTTCCATACACACTCCCAAATACTTTAAATTTCTTATCATAACGCTCGCGCTCTAATACTTTAGCCGCTGGGTTTGTATTTGATGTATTACTAATATCTATCAGCTGTCCATCACCATCTAAATCATAATTATCAAAGTGACGTTGCAAGGCATAATCCCCTACTTGAACATTTGGATATACTGAACGATCAACATATTGAATGGTGTTTTCATCGTGATAAACTGGCAACCAATTGGTCTGTCTTAAAATATCATGCGTTGATCCGTCAAAACGTCTTCTATTGGTATACGACGGAGACAGGTTGGCTCCAAAAGAGAACTTGTCGTTAATCTTTGTATCCACCTTTACTTTAAAGGTATATTTTTTGAAATCATCAGTTAACAAAACTCCCTCATCATGCAGGTAATTTAAACCTGTACTAAATTTAGTTTTTTCACTTCCGCCTCTCGCACTAAGTGAATGACTAGTAATATTTCCACCATCAAAAATAACATCTTGCCATGAGCGATCTACTCCTATTAGTTGTTTGTAGCGTGTTCGATCTGAAAGCGTACCATTTGCTGCAAGTTCTGCTGCAGCCGTTTCGGCTATAGAAAAGGTGTAAGCATCACTATGCTTCGCCTCTTTAAACCCTGTAAATGTTCCATAGTTAAATCGAGTATCTCCTTCAATCCCTACTTTGGTCGTTATCATGATAATTCCATTTGCCCCTTTTGAGCCGTAAATAGCTGAAGAAGCTGCATCTTTTAATACTTCAAAAGACGCTACATCATTCATATTTAATGACCCCAAAAAATCAGAGCTTACAATAACTCCGTCTACCACAATTAAAGGGGTAGAATCTCCAGACATGGAACCAACTCCTCTAATGTTAATTGTAGGAGCTGCACCAGCCTCACCGTCAGTAGCTTGTATATTTACCCCAGACACTTGCCCTACTAAGGCATCATCTACACGCGCCACGGCAATCTGATCTAAATCGTCATTAACTACTTTAGAAATCGAACCTGTAAGGTGTGATTTTTTTGAAGTACCATAACCAATGACTACGACTTCATCTAGCGTATTGTCGTCTTCAGCCATGGTAATTTTCATGGTTAATTGATCTCCAACCACAATGGTCTGCGGTAGGTATCCAACATAGGAAAACTGAAGTTCGTCTCCCTTTTTTACATTAATTTCGAATTTACCATCGAAATCGGTAGAGGTGCCTACGGCTGACCCCTTAATAATGATATTTACTCCAGGAATAGGTAAATTATCCGCTTGGGAAATCACCTCGCCTTTAAGTAAAAAACGGTCTTGTGCAAATAGAAATGTACAAGTGAAAAAGGCTAATGCAAAAATTAGCTTCGTTTTTAAGTTCATAATAAATCATTTAATTAACTGAGTTAGTACTAAAGCAAAACTTAAAAGCAAATTCACCTACAAACACTGAAAGATTTTTACTATTTTTGTAATGAATATGCGAACTAAGGTTTGCATGTTTGTTTACTTCCCTCCAAAGAAGTAAGTTTAAAAAGGATAGGCGTGCACCTGTCCTTTTTTCGTTTAAACCAACTGACAAAATATTGAATATTAACTGGTTTACCAGATTGGTTTACCAAATATAGGTAAATTAATCTTAACCTAACAAAATTTTAACATATTAATTTGATTAATCTCAAAATTGATTGCCAACTATTGTTATTTTACCAATTAACTTAAATTCTTGAATGCTTTGCTCATCCGTTGAGCACGTTCAATATGCTCCATGAAGTTTTTCCTAATTGGATGCACCAATTTTTTGGCTAAGATTCTTTATCCCCAAAATAAGATACACCATCACCACTTAAAAAGTCTTCCCTTACAGGGCTAAATGTGTCAATAAGTTCGCCTTCTTCAAGGCAAACTGCACTATGCATGAGGTTTGGCTCAATATACACACCATCTCCAGCCTCTACTATTTGCTTTTCACCATCAATTTCAAATTCAAATTTACCAGAAGCACAAAAAGTTGCTTGTGTATGAAAATGCTGATGTGGTGAACCTAATGCTCCTTTTTTAAATTTGACTCTAACCATCATAATTTGGTTATCGTAACCTAAAAATTTCCTAGACACTCCTCCTCCAAGCTCTTCCCATTGCATTTTTTTCGTGTCGATGTACTTCTCGCTAAATCTTTTCATAATTTGATTTGTTTATTTTTTATTCAAAATAATAAGAACCTGACCACGCATAATTCTTATCGTTAATGGTTAATTTGTGTGTTGCCTCATGATCGTTATTTGTATTTGAAATCACAAATAAACTCGACTTACCTGTAACGGTTACTATTTCAACGGCCGTATAAGCTGCGGAATTAAAAACAACGGCTATGTGTTTAATATTACTATAGGCGTTAATGGCCAATTCAGAAACAGGATTATACGTTCCTGTAGATTCAATGGTTGAAACAAACACAGCATCTTTTGCATTCTTTTTTCGCAAAATCAGGGTAGGTTCATGACGTAAATTAAATTCGGGGTCATTCGCTCCAATTCGAGCCATTATAATTTCATCCGTTTTATCAGTCACCGCAGAATAGCTATAAAACCTATTGTTTAATAACCAATTCAATTTCATATTTTCTCCTGTAGCCAAGGCGCTTGCTTCTTTATACAAATGCTGATATCCATTTGCGTTACCCAATACCATAGGCACGTCAGTTTTGGTATATTCAACATTTGTTTGTAAGAATTGACCTTTATAATAAAAAGGAAGGTCATATTGATTAGGCTTTTCAGAAGTTACCCGCATAATATCTAACACGTAGGGATTCTCAAAATCTTTATCCTTTATAGTCACCATGGTCCGATGCATTGTAGTACCGGGATATGCATGGTGCTCTTTGGCACTTGACACCTGAACAGTATCCTTCTCTACACTAAAAACATAGGGTTCTGAATGATGCGTACTCGCCGCGCTATAGTCTCCATTAAAATGGGACTTTTCATTCCTTACCAGCGTATTATGAGCGATAGTTTGTTTTGCCCAAGTTGTATTTTCTTTTAAATAATTACCGCCTCCTTTTTGTTCAATATTTACAAATCGGGCCATGCCATAATCTTGAATTACTTCAGTCCCATGGTCAAAAAGCGCAAAGGATAATTTATCATAATGTCCATGACTCAAGCCATGTGCAGTGTATTTGTAAACCAACTCTAGATTCCCACTTCTCAGAATCCCTACGGCACCTTCATCGCCATTGGCTCCATCTGACAATTCAATCGATTTTTTAACAAATGGCTTGATTTTTCCGCTTTTGATGCCCAGAGAAACGGCTAAGCCGGCATCATCTAGGGTTACCTCATCCTGCTTTTTTGCAATACTTAATAGTTCCGGATTGTTTCCTCCAAAATGGTATCCAATATCAACAGCAGAAATTAACGATGCATTATAATAAGACATTCCTTTTTGTGAATCATTCAACAAAAAGAATTCCCCCTTTGCATTAGCTAAATTCAATAGCGCATTTACCCCTTTAAGCAATACACTGTCTTTATACTTTAATACCTCTAGCGATGGTTTTTTATTTTGAAGTGCTTGCGCGAAAATTAAAAATGGATACATAGCATACCGTTGATAATAGGGCCCTTCAGTATAATACCCGTCTGGTGAAAACGGTTCATCTAGATTAGCAAAAAAACCCATCTTACCCTCTTTATTAATAAACCCACCATCATTATCTTTTAAATTCTTATCTAGCTCAACATCTTTAATTCCGTATAACGCTCGATCTAATAATAGATCATCCTCCATCACCAATGCTATCATACCAACCGCTACATTTCCCCACGTGCTATGGTTGTGCACGCGATTAAAAAATTGCGGATTGTCAATAGAGATATGATCGGCAAAAGGTCTAAACAAATCTCGTTCTAAGGTAGTTTGTTCGTCTTCTGTTAGGTAATTGTATATACAATCATAAGCCTGACTAGTATACACCAACCAATTTGCATCATTTAAGCATTGCCAAAATAATTTACCACGCGCATACGATCTGGGTTTGGGATGAATAGGTAATGTAGGATATAATTTTGCGTAGGCAAACAACATATCTTTTACAAATTTAGCATAGTGCTCCTCTTCAAGAATTTGATACAGTACCCCGGCCTTTTGCATGAGCATATAATTCTTTTTATGTGTCTCGTGCGTATAGCCTCCTGAATAATCTTTTGGAACAGGTACGTCAAATCCCTTTTTTATTTCTGCATCAACTTCCTCTTGAACGATTTCCAAGGTTTTATCAAATAATGGAATACTCCCTTTATGCATTCTAATTTGAGTTACTCCTTCTTGCGTGAGTATTAAACTGGGGTGTTTAGACGAATCAACCAAATCTGTTTCGATAGAAACATCTTGCTTACATGAAGTTAATGCGACAAGCATTATCGTCGTAATAAATTGCACCGTATAGCTATGTTTCATCATTAATTGTAAATTGGTTTACCAGATTGGTTTACCAAATATACTACAAATTTTTTAAATAGCCCGTATTCTCGATCACCAACCTATTGATTGGGAGATGATGGACAAGGAATTTGCGGATGGCTGTTACTAAGAAAATGAGTCAACCCCGCCTCGTTACATATTATATACACCGCCATTAATATCTAAAGTAGCTCCTGTAATAAAACCGTCGTATTCAGCGGCTAAAAACAACACCGCTCGAGCAACATCTGCGGCTACCCCTGCCCGTTGAATTGGAATCCCTGCGGTTGTTTCTTCAGCAGATTCTTTAGTGGTGTGGGTATCGTGAAAGGAAGTTCCAAGTATGAGCCCCGGAGCCACTGCGTTTACTCGAATGCCAGCGCTCCCCAATTCTGAAGAAAGTGCTCTGGTAAAGGTCAGAATAGCCCCTTTACTTGTAGAATATGCTAATGAGCCTGGATGACCACCTTTACGACCAGCAAGGGAGGCTAAATTCACTATACTGCTGTACTTCTTCTTTGCTAAATACGGAGCCGCTGCTCGTGTTACAAACATCATCGAGGTAAGGTTAATATCCATTACTTTAGTCCAAAACGCGGTGTCAATATCTCCCAGCATTTTGCGTGCAACCAGAGAACCGGCATTATTGATCAATACATCTAAACTTCCCAAGGCAGCAATGGTTTTATCTATAAGTACATTTGCCTGGTCTTCATCGGTTAAATCTCCATTTATGGCAATAGCCTTCTGACCTTTCTCCTTGGCATACGTCACCAATTCATCGGCTGTATCCCTACTCGAAAAATAGTGGATAGCAACATGGGCACCCGCCTCAATAAAGTGCCTCGTAATTGACGCTCCAATTCCTTGGGCCCCTGCAGTAATAAGAATGTTTTTACCTTCCAACTTTGTGTTCATCGTCATTATTTATTTTACTTTATCATTTTTATTAAAATAGCCCTCATTAGATACGGCGTTTTCACTTACAGAGATATGGCCCGATTTAAACCAGACTTCTGCATAATTTCCATCAGCATATTGCTTGACTAAATCGCCATCATGGGTTTCAGCACCCGAACACCAATTTCTATTTTCCTCTGGGGATTTACCATTGGTTTGATTGTATGCTCCTAATTTAAAAAAACAACCCTCCCCTGCATAGGCTTCCTTTCGCTCTACGCCATCCTGACCTATCGGAAAAAATAATTGCTGCGTTTGCTCGGGAATATCAGCGGTTGTTTGATAGTCGGACACTATAAGATTCTTTGTAAACGTTTTTGTTTCATGCCCCGTACTCTTAAAGGTTAAATACATGACGCCTTCTTTAACTTCAATTTCATAGCTAAATTCTTCATTCAAAGCAATTCCATCAACGGGTTCCTCGGGATAGCTATTCTCTTCGCTACCCACCACAGCAAAGTCATGCCCCCAAACAGCAGTGGAAAAATCCCATCGTTTAGAATTATCCTCCCCGGCCGTGTTAATTTCATAATGCCAAAAAACTGACCCTTTGGTATGGCCTGGAAATTTTTTATAAAAGATTTTTAAGGGTTCGTTTTCATGTTTATCTGCACTGTGAATTTGCCCTACTACTACCGAATATGAAGCAGCTACCCGCGCATCTCCTGTGGCAGATACATTCTTTACCTTAAGGCTTGCACTCAGTTTATCATTTGCCGTTTTTGGATACCATTTTTTAACCTGAGCCAATTCTGTTCGTGTATTATTAGAGGTACCATGGGTATTGCCACCATTTGGCGTTTTAAACACCACCCACTCTCCATCAGCATCACTTGCCGTAAAGAAGTAATCTTTGTTTTCAAAATCTGAAGCAATTCCAACATTTGAACCGTCCCCTAAAATCAATTTCCAATGATCAAAAAACGGAATCAGCTCACTGGCATAAACACCTTGATCATCGGGATTAATATGGGGCGTTGTTTTTGCTTCTTTACATCCCATAAAAGCTAAGCATACACCGACTAGGAATAAAACTGTAATTGGACTGACATTTTGTTTTTTTATTTGTTTCATTGGTTAAAATTTTTAATTCAGGATTAGAAATAATCTAAAACTGCAAGGATTCCATTGTAGGAAATGATTAATGAAAATAGCAGTGCTGTGCCCAAACCTAAGTTAACCATTAGGCCTGTTTTGTACTGCTTCATAAGCTTTTTATTATTCACTAGAATTATAATACCTATAATAACTAAGGGTAGTACGAAAACGTTGAATACCTGAGAAAGGATTTGAATCTCAATAGGATTTGCTCCAAAAGCAGGGCCAATAAGCGCAACTAAACACGCTATCGCCGTTATAATTCTAAATTGTTTAGAGTTGGTATCTAAGGTCCCCGATTGGTAATCGGCAACCAGCAGCGGTGCAATTAACAAGCAAGGAAAAATAGAAGATAAACCTGCACTCAACGCTCCGAAAAAGAAAATGGTAACTGCCCATTTACCAGCAACGGGTTCTAGCGTATTGGCCATATCTAGCACATGGGTAACCTCTTTCCCTTGATGGAATAATGCTCCGGCAGCTACTGCCATAATGGTACCGCTAATGATAAATATTAAAACAGCGGCTGTTATTGAATCTCGTTTTTGTTGTTGTAAATTTTTGATGGTCCACCCTTTCCCTTTAACAAATAATGGACGCGATAAAAACGTTGCTGCTGCCATTGTAGTACCAACAAAGGCGGCTACCAGCATTTTTCCGCCAGGAACTTCTGGAATTGTTGGAATTAATCCATGAATTACATCTGCTGGAAGGGGCTGAACAAACCAGAGTGAAAACAAAAAAGAAGCCCCCATGAGGGTGACAAACACGACGAGTATTTTTTCGAAGAAGGTGTATTTACCAACCAACATTAATAAATAAAAAGTAATGATAATAACAACTGCCGTTAGTAATACGGTTTCGTATTTCATGCCTTCCAAGCCTTGAAAATTAACCGCTAAAATTTCGTATATGATATTGGAAGATATCCCTAATATACCCATCAGTGAATTCCATTGACCAAAAGTAATTCCTACTATTATCAAAATGGCTAATACCTTTCCGTATTTTAGGTGTTTTTTAAATCCGTAAAGCGCTGTTTCTCCTGTAATAAGGGCGTAGTTTCCATAAACAAACATTAGTATTCCGGAGAAAAGACAACTTAATAACAAAACCCAAAGTAATTGCATATTAAATTTACTTCCCGCTACAATCATAGAGGTAACACTCCCCGTACCAATAGTGTATCCAATTGCAAAAATACCTGGTCCAAAACCTAGAACGATGGCTAATATCTTTTTTATAAACGATGTGTTTTTGATTTCCTTTTCCATGTTTTATGCGTTTTGATTTAGGATTTCCAATCAGAGTGATAATAATCTTGCGCTGCTGTATCATTTCTTTGATAGGTATGCGCTCCAAAATAATCCCGTTGAGCTTGAAGCAAATTTGCCGTTGAATTGGCTGTTGTGATTCCATTCAAAAAATTCACGGTCTCACTTAAACAAGGAATGGGAATTCGATGAAGTATACAATTGGCAACTACCTTTGATGCTGCTGGTAGATTTTTTTTAATTTCCTTAATATATTTAGAGTTTTCCAAAAGATCTTCTGTCTTTTTTAAATGATCGACTAAGGTTTGCATGAGGGTGGATTTAATAATACATCCTTCGGTCCATATACGCGCAATCTCACTTAGATTTAACTTCCATTCATAGGCAGTTGACGCTTGTTTTATTAAATTAAACCCCTGATAGTGATTGATATATCGAGCCAACTTGTATGCCTTAAAGACTTCTTCCTGCGCCATGGATAAATTGAAATTATCATTCGTCCCTAACACCGCATGATGCCTAACGCGTGCTTCTTTATGAGCCGAAACATATCTTGCAAATAAAGCCGATGCTATTAAGGTACTTGGCACACCTAATCTGGCGGCAGAAAGGGTAGCCCAATTACCCGTTCCTTTATTTCCAGCTTTATCTAGCACTTTATCAATAAGTCTATCCGACCCTTCTTTTCGCTTGAGAATATCTATGGTAATTTGGAGTAAATAACTATCGGCTCCAGAACGCCATGTAGCTAATACCTCAATTATCTCATCCATATTCATCGCCATAGCTTGAAAAACACTATAGACCTCTGCTAATAATTGCATCTCCACATATTCTATCCCATTGTGTACCATTTTTACAAAATGGCCACTACCTTCTGGTCCGATATAAGTACAACATGGACGTCCATTGTTATCGTTAGCCGCTATGCTTTCAAGATAAGGTTGCACTAGTTTATATGGCGCATAAGCTCCTCCTGGCATAATTGAAGGTCCATGTAAAGCACCTTCCTCTCCCCCAGAAACCCCGGTTCCAATAAAGTGAATGTTTTTCGTTTTTAAATAGTCAACGCGTTCTTTGGTTTTTAGGTAGTTGGAGTTTCCTCCGTCAATAATAATATCACCCTCTGACAAGTGTGGCAGCACACTATCTATCACTATATCAACAGTCTTCCCAGCATTGACCATCAACATTATTTTACGTGGTTTTTGTAAGGATAAAACAAAAGCTTTTAAATCTTCAAAGGCCAATGCATCTTGTAATTCCTCGTACTCCGCCTTAAATTTTTCGGCAACTTGTTCCTCTTGCTTCGCTACGAACCTGTTAAAAAGAGAAAGTCTAAACCCCTTACTCGCAAAATTACGAGCGAGGCTCTTTCCCATCACGCCAAGACCAAGGATTCCAAATTCTGCTTGTGTTGTCAATTTATTTTTAATAATTTCTACCATATCTTCAGGCAACTTATCTACCGTTATTTCTATAGCCGTTTCCGGAGTTTCAAGTATTTCAAACTGAGTTTTCAATAATTTTGACGGCATAAAATGCCCTGTTCTACTGTGTAAGCGTACCAAAATTTGTTCAAATGATCCTTTCAAATGCACCCATTTTGTTTGTTGTACTATCCCTTGACTCAATATATCTCGATAGTTTTGTTTTAAGGCAGAACAAGCGATAATACAACCCATTTTAGCCAATTGGTCTTTAGCCAATTTGTTTATAGCAAGTAACCAGTCAAATCGATCATCATCCGTGAGTGCTTGTCCATTAGACATTTTACTAATATTCTGTGCTGAATGAAAATCATCCCCATCGAAAAACGGAATTTCTAACGCTTTTGACAGCAATTTACCAACGGTCGTTTTTCCACAACCAGAAACTCCCATAATAAAGATCACTTTTTTCAAGGCTATTTATTTATTTGATATAAGGATCAATTTCGACCGATTTAACTGTCTTCCCGTAATTTTAAGTATATAACTGCCCTGAGATAAAGTTGAGACATCCAGCGATTTATCTGTAGAATAATTGATTGTTTTATCTATAATTTTCCTTCCATCTAAGCTATATATTCCGATAAAATCAGCCCTTTCCGGAATATTCATTAATTGTACCCTGTTTTTAACTGGATTTGGGTAAATAAAAAACTCATCCCTATTTAGTTCGGACGTGTTTAGCGACAAGGTATTTATTTCTTCTACACTAAAATTTGCAAACAATACATTTTCATCTCTCAGATCTTGTGCATTTTGTAGACTTCTATAAATTCCCCATTTTGGCCTCACAAAATCAGCATCTTGCCTCCAATTAACGATATTGTTATTTGAATACGAAAACAGAATCGAGCTATCACTGACCTTTTCAATTTCAATAGTATACGTTCCAGAAACCCCATATTCAATAGTTTCTGTTACTTCCAACCAGGTGTCGATTAGCGGTAATAAATCTGTGTGTGCCAAGGTTACTTGTGTATCTGTTTGAGCATAACGTAATTCAAGTCGATCTGGACTCCCCTTACGTGTAGTTAGCGTATACATTGGCATACTTGCCAGCGGGCCACCTACAGATTTTAATTGGTGTAAATGTGTAAAATTTGGAGATGATTGAAATCCGCTTGCTAATTTGAATTTCCACTTGTAAACAACTTTTTCGTTTTGAATTCCAAGTAAACTTTCGGGTGATTTATCATAGGCTTTTATTTCGTTGCGTTGCCTGTCTAAATTTAGACATCGATCGTTATCTGGTGTTACATGAATAAAAAAGCGAAATACGTTTGTGTTTAACTCAGGATCAAAAACCTCATCAATGTGATTGCCAAATTGAGTATGATTACAATCAGGGACTTCTATTGGACTATAACCAGGAGCTAAAACCGACGTAATTAAGTCATATGTATTTCCAGGACCATCAGCATCAAGAATTACTTGACCATAGGAATGTGGATATAGAAGTAGTAAACTTACTACACTTAAAAATCTCATGACGCTTAAATTATCTCTTGTTATCAATGTTGAATGGGCCTTGTACTTTCACCAACCGTTGCTTCTTTAAACCAAACTTCGGCATAACTTCCATTTGCATATTGCTTTGCAATATCACCATCATAGGTTTCTGATTTAGTCGATTTTCCGTTTGCTTGATTGTAAGCCCCTTGTTTAAAATAATTTATTTCACCCGCATAGGCAATTTCTCTTTCTACACTTACAGCTCGTTTTGATGAATATACATCAATCACCTGCTGTGGAATTTGTGATTTTACAGCAAAATCTGATTTCAATAAATTTTTAGTAAATGTTTTAGTCTCGTGTCCTTTACTTGTAAAGGTGAGGTACATTATGCCTTGATAAACATTTACTTCATAGCTAAATTCCTCTCCCAAGGCAATACCATCTTCAGGCTCATCTGGATAGGTAGCTGCGTCAGAACCAACTAGTGAGAAATCATACCCCCAAACCGCGGTAGAGAAATCCCATCGTCCAGCATTATCTCCTGCCGTATTAATTTCATAATTCCAAAAAACGGATCCTTTCGTATGCCCAGGAAACTTCTTATAAAAGATTTTTAAAGGTTCATTTTCATGTCCTTCATCACTGTGTATTTGTCCAACAACCACCGAATACGAGGAGGCCACGCTTGCATCACCTGTAGTAGAAACATGTTGCACTTTTAAGGTAGCTGTTAATTTCCCTCCAACTTCAGGTATCCAGTGTTTTTTCTGTCCCAATTCAGTTCGTGTATTACTTGAAGTTCTTGAGGTAATACCAGAATTGGGTGTTTTATACACCACCCAAGGCGTATTTCCTTCCTTTTCAATATAGAAAAAATCAGCCTTAGCGTAATTCACGAGGGTATCTCTATAGGTACCGTCACCTAAAAGAATTTTCCATTCCTGCATAAAAGGAAGTACATCACTCGGATATTTTGGTTCCTTATTTACTTGGATTTTATCTGTTCCCTGAGGACTTGTTTTAGGATTATTTTTACAGCCAATGCTAAGTAAAAGTGTGAATAGTATAATTATTGATTTCTTCATTTATTCAAGGATGAGTTGGATTAATACATAAGCGTCATGACTAAATTTTCTTCCGTTTTTAATTGGCCTGAATTAATAAGTGTGTTTTCTGATTCCACATTATTTTTTGCCCCCCAAAGAATGGAAACAAATTGCACGGGATTATTTTTAAACGTGTTTTCCCGTATGGTTACGTTCACAATTCCGTTGTGATTTAGCAGTCGTTTATTTTTCTCCTTTGCACCACAATTTGTAAATGTGCTATGGCTTACGAGCAAGTTTCCACCAATAGTAGATTCATCGTACCCACCTCGGTAATAATCAATCACATTGGCTTGAACAGTATTAAATTTACAATTCTTTACAGTTAAATACTCGGTATTATAATCGCCTCTGTCGTTTATTTCTTCTGATAATTCTAACCCGTTTTCACAATTTGAGATTGACGTGTTTTCAAAGGTAATTCGCTCTGCAAAAGATTGCTTATAGGCTTTTAACACATAGTTGAAATTACTGATTTTAGAATGTAACACAGTTAATCCAAAATGATTTGACATGTTCTCTTTTAAACTTGCAAAAGCATAATTTAAGTTATTACCTTTTAAGGTGATGTTATTTACAGTCAATTTCCCTCTAGGTTGTAACGAGAATAAGGGCGTACTTGCCTCGCCAGAAAAAACAAGTTGTGCTTTACCTTCCGATTGAATCGTAATTGTTTTATCAATTACCAACGAATTTGAAAGTTCATAAACGCCATCCGCTAATGCGATTATATCCCCATTACTAGCAGCAGCTATTTTAGCTTTTAGTTCTTCTGCGTTGCTTACCGCATGTGTCACTGGAGGAATAATTTCAAGGTCGTTAGTATACCATGTTGCCCCGTAGTTAGATTTATCTAAAATGGAAGGATCAGAAAAATCTTCGCCCATCACTGCACCAATACTGCTGCTGCCTCTTCTGGGACTCCCAAATAAGTCCGTTTCAATAGTATTAAAGTCGAAACCTAGATAGGCTTCAACCTCAGTTGGAACACCTAGGGGTAAATGTATATACTCAGACACTTTTTTCAGCCTTAAATCGGCTGCAATAATTCCGCCATCAAAATCTTTAAAATTTACCCCTTGATTTTCTACGACATTACTTTTAAATCTAACCCCATCGGCTTTATCATGCTCAACCACAATTTGTTCAATACCCTTGTCATTATAAATTATATTATTAGCTACCGTAGTTCGAATGGCTCTGGCTGAGCGAATTTCTGAAACTGGGAGCACGTCTGCTTGCGCAATATTTGTCCCTACCCCAAATTGCCAAGGGGAATCACAATTTACATAGGTATTATACGCCACTACTACATCAGTTACTTGGTTGTAACGATTTAATGGTGACTTCGGAATTCCGTTCATTACCGCTAACGGACTTCTAAAATTTTTTCCTTTTAGGTTATAAAAATAATTATTGGTCACCCAATGTCCCGTATTAATAATTCGTATGCCACCAAAATTTTCATTGACACCATCACCAATAAAGTAATTCCCATCAATCAACACATAGTTACCATGTCGAGTAACTACCGAGCCTTCACTTTTGTAAAACACATTATTTTTAATTTCATTAAAGTTGGTTTTACTCGAGATAATCTCAACTTCTCCATTGCATTCTTCAAACAGGTTATTGGCAATAATTGTATTGCTCGGACTCATCGAAGTAAAACTACTGCCCAACTGAATCGTTTCTCCTCTAGCTCCTCCTTTAGGTGGTCTCGGACCAAAATGATTATGCGTAATTTTATGATAGTTCTTAATACTTTGAACCCCTTTTAAATCGACCCTAACCGTTGGTCCCCCATTCGTTTTACCGGCAATATAACAGTGATCTAATTGATTGTATCTTCCAAAAAACTGCACCCATAAATCATCATCATCGCGTTGTAGCTTATTAAAGTCTTCTATAACTGTATTGGTAAGTCGACAATGGTTAGCCACCTGATCTTCGTTAATTCTAAAGGCTATTACATTCTCGGTGGGCGAAAAACCATTTCTAAAGTGTAAACCACGTACCACCAAATATTCTCCACCGAAAGATAAATTCGAGGCCCCTTCAATAAAAACCTCTCCTTCGGTTTCTGCTTGAAGGGTTATGGGCTCTTGCTCGGTACCATTGCCCGTAAAATTAATTTGTACATCCTTCCAAATGCCGTTGGCTAAAACAATATTATCTCCGGGCTTCGCGTCAGTGATGGCCTCTGTTAATTCTTCAGGCGTACTTACTTTAATGGTTTCTTGAACGGGTAGTTCATTGCAAGAAAGCAATAAAAATAATAAGCTTAAGGCGGCTGCTATTTTATTCATTTGTCTGTGCTATTTTCTTCTTTTTTTCAATAAAATAGCGGCTATAAAAAAGCAATAAGTTGCGCTATTTGAAATTGGTTAACCAGATTGGTTTACCAAACATACAATTATTTAGCTACAAATCCACATATTTAACAGTTTAATTGGCTTTTGTTTCGAAATTCACAAGATTTTGCGTCATCAAAAGCACAAAACATAATTAAAATCACCAACTTTTCACCAAAACATCACCTCAACTAAATCACCCCCTACCCACCTACATAATTAATCTAATATTGTGTAACTTTGGAATACTATTTGTAGTATCTTAGGCTAATGCTCTAAATCATCGAATTATGAAAAATTCTGCCCTTCTTATTGCTCTCGTATCTATCCTGATGTACAGTTGTGGCTCGGCAACCAAAGCCGTTACCGCAAAAACGCCAAAAGAAGTAAAAGAAAAACCCGTTCGTATTGCAAATGACTCGTTAGAATATGAGATCATCATTTTTGATATGGGCTTTACGAGTTACTTAGCCACAGCAAAACCAATGAGTTTTTACAATCAGAAAACCTTAGAGCTTCGCAATCAAGTATATGTCAATGAGTGGAATAATCGTGTGCGAAACCCAAGTCAGTATGACTCAAGCATCTATGAAAATATCATTGACTACCAGCCCACGATAGATTATGGTATGGAAGTTAATTATAAATTATATCAGTATTTTCAATTTGCCCAACGAAAATATAAGATGAGGTTAGGCTCGTTTAGGGTGGAGTAAATTTCACGCTGGCCGTTTTAGTCTTCATTTTGCAGGCTTCAGGAATTTGAATCGAATAAATTTTCAACCTGTTTATACCAGGCATAAAGAACCATGTGCGTCAAATAATTCACAATAAGAAAAATCCCAACATTCAATTAGTATAAAGAGCATGTTGGGATGTAGTAGTTATTGATTGTGTTTTATTGCTTCTTAAAACACAAAGCGCTGTGGCCCTCCACGGCGAATTTCTTCATTTGAATCATCTTCAAATTGCGCGAAATTATCTCGAAAGGCATTCGCTAATTTAAAAGCCATTTTATAATAGGCTTCGTCATCGTTCCAAGTGGCACGTGGACTCAACACTTCCGTTGGAACACCAGGACAGGTTCGCGGTTGAGCAACACCAAATACAGAGTGAATATGATAATCTTCATAGGTATATGGACCTAGATCACCATTCAATGCCGCATTAATCATCGCTCTGGTATATTTAAGTTTCATTCGTGTTCCAACACCATAAGGTCCGCCAGTCCACCCCGTATTAATCAACCAAACATTCACATTAGAATCCTTCATTTTCTTACTCAGCATCTCTGCATAGCGCGCCGGGTGTAGCGGCATAAAAGGAGCCCCAAAACAGGCCGAAAACGACGGGACAGGCTCAGTAACTCCGGCTTCAGTACCTGCAACTTTGGCCGTATATCCTGACATAAAGTGATAGGCCGCTTGATTTGGTAATAAACGTGAAATTGGAGGCAATACCCCAAAAGCATCCGCCGTTAAGAAGAAAATATTTTTTGGATTATGCGCCAATGAAGGCACTTGAATATTATCAATATGATAAATTGGGTAACTCACACGCGTATTTTGCGTAATAGATACATCCTCAAAATCTACTTCATTTCCATTTTTAAAAACAACGTTCTCTAATAAGGCTCCTGGCTTAATCGCCCCAAAAATATCTGGTTCATTTTCAGCTGAAAGGTTAATTACTTTTGCATAACACCCTCCTTCAAAATTAAAAATGGTGTTGTCTTTTGTCCAACCATGCTCATCATCCCCAATCAATTTCCTCGCTGGATCAGCTGATAGCGTAGTCTTACCTGTACCCGATAAACCAAAAAAGATTGCGGTTTCTCCGTTCTCACCTACGTTAGATGAACAGTGCATAGGTAACGTTTCTTTTTGAACTGGAAGTATAAAATTTAAGGCAGAAAAAATACCTTTTTTAATTTCACCTGTATAGCCAGTTCCACCTATTAATGCAATCTTTCTTGTAAAATCTAAAATCGCAAAATTGTGTTGTCTTGTCCCATCCACTTCTGGATCTGCCATAAACGACGGAGCATTAATAACCGTCCACTCGGGTTCAAAGTCATTTAGTTCTTCTTTCGTAGGACGAAGAAACATATTATACGCAAACAAATTAGACCAAGGTAATTCATTAATCACCCGTAGTTTCATTTTGTAGCGTTCGTCAGCACACGCATATGCATCTCTGACGTAAATTTCCTTATTGGAAAGAAAAGCCGTTACTTTTTCATATAACTTTTGAAATTTGGTTGGATCAAAAGGAATGTTTATTGGTCCCCACCAAACCTCATCTTTTGTGACGTCATCTTTTACGATAAAACGATCTTGTGGCGATCTCCCGGTGAATTCCCCCGTATTTACAGCTAAAGCTCCTGTATCGGCAAGTTTTCCTTGACCTTTTTCAAGTGTTATTTTTGTTAATTCTTCTGGACTTAAATTCCAATGTGCAGTGGCATTTTTTATGCCGTAATTTTCGAGTGAATTGTTCATAGTTCTCGTTAAATTATCCATTGATTGTTGTTGTGTTTTAATGGTATGCAAAACTACTCATATTATTTGACCGCAAAAAAAATCTACCCGACTTTATTTTGGGCTTTCTTCGATTTCAACACCTTATAACCCATAACCAGCCAACCCAATAATAGGATGAGCCCGCCTAATGGAGTAACAAACCAAATTAACTTAGCACTTAGTCCTAAGGTTATGGCATAAATAGATCCCGAAAACAAGAAAATTCCTAAAACAAATAAAAGACTAAGTAATCGTTTAGCTTTTGGGTCAAAAAACGAATTTCCGTTTACAACTAATATAACGATGGCATGATACATTTGGTATCTCACGCCAGTCTCAAAGCTCTGCAACGCTTCTGAGCTTACCATTTCCTTTAATGAATGTGCACCAAACGCCCCTAACATTACAGCTAAAAACCCAAGTATTACCCCAATAAGTAGATAGTTATTTTTCATGGTATTTTTTTTCAAAAATACACATTTTAGTCTGCTATTCTGACCGATCTATCACTATTTTTATATGCTGTCAATCAACCTATCCAGCGTATAAAGACACGAAGGTTTACCTATCATAATCAACTAAAAACTCGCAATTATGGCTGGTATTAAACGCATTCTTCTAGTACGATACCCTCATAAACCCTTGGCACTTTTCACTAACGCCGCAACTTGGGCTACGCGCAATTTTGGAATTAATTTAGCCTCCTTTGATCTAGTGGAAATCTAATTTTTAACGTATATTTCGATGATTAAAACTAATCCTCTTTTATTATGGCTCCATCGGAACGCAAATTAAAAATCGTCTTTAAATCCAGCTTTGACCATGCAATACATCTGGCCAAAGCCCAATTAGAACAGCATGGAATTCAGGCGTATATCAAAGATGGACAATTAAATAACACCATTGGCACCGCGTATGTTGAACAAATAAAATTAATGGTAGACATTTCTGATGCTGATCAAGCTATAGCCATCTTAACTCCCAAAAATGAATAAATTTATGAGAAATATTCTTCTGATTGGAGCAGGACGTTCTGCTTCTTCTTTAATCGCTTACCTATTAGAAAAATCAACCGAAGAACAATTACATCTAACCGTAGCAGATGTGCAAAAAGAAAGTGCTCAAGCTAGCATAGGAAATCATCAAAATGGAACCGCGATAGCCCTAGATGTCTTTGATGCCTCAGCCAGAAAAGAAGCTGTAAAAAATGCAGACATCGTGATCTCTATGCTTCCTGCTCGCTTTCATATTGAAGTAGCAAAAGACTGTGTTCAGTACAATAAAAATATGGTTACTGCTTCCTATGTCTCAAAAGAAATGAAAGCTTTAGACCTTGCCGTACGCAAAAAAGGACTTGTCTTTATGAACGAAATTGGCGTTGATCCAGGGGTAGATCATATGTCTGCCATGCAGGTCCTTGATGGCATCCGCGATCAAGGAGGAAAGTTATTATTATTTGAATCTTTTACTGGTGGATTAGTAGCGCCAGAGAGCGATAGTAATTTATGGAATTACAAATTCACTTGGAATCCCAGGAATGTTGTCGTTGCCGGACAAGGAGGAGCTGCCAAGTTTTTACAAGAAGGTACCTATAAATATATTCCCTATCACAAATTATTTCGAAGAACAGAATTTTTGAACATTGATGGCCATGGAAAATTTGAGGCTTATGCCAACAGGGATTCATTAAAATACATCAAAGATTACGGCTTAGACAACATCTTAACCATGTATAGAGGTACGATTCGAAAAGTTGGTTTTTCTAGGGCATGGAATATGTTTGTTCAACTCGGTATGACGGATGACAGTTATAGCATGGAAGGTTCTGAAACCATGTCTTATCGCGATTTCACCAATGCGTTTTTAGCCTATAACCCGAATGACTCGGTTGAATTAAAACTTCGTTCTTATTTAAAAATTGACCAAGACGATGTAGTTTGGGATAAGCTCGTAGAACTCGATATTTTTAATGACACGAAAAAGGTTGGACTAAAAAATGCAACCCCTGCTCAAATTTTGCAAAAAATCTTAATGGATAGCTGGACCTTAGCTCCCGATGATAAAGACATGATTATCATGCACCATAAATTTGGCTACGAACTCAATGACAAACGTCATCAAATTGAATCGAGTATGGTTGTTCTGGGTGAAGACCAAACCTACACTGCAATGGCAAAAACAGTTGGATTGCCTGTAGCCATAGCCACATTAGCCATTTTGAATAAAAAAATAACTACCCCTGGAGTACAAATTCCCATTCATAAGGAAGTTTATGATCCCATTTTGAAAGAACTCAAAAATTACGGTATTTCATTTAGTGAAAAAGAGGTAACGTATCGCGGTTATAATCCAGATAATGTAACAGGATAACCATAGCTAATCGCTTTACATCTTTAAATAAAAATCCTTTACCAATGCAATGTATTCTGGAGTATAGCGATGACGCTCAAGTTCAAGGGTAAGCTCCGTTTGTTGCAGGTCGCTTTCGCGGAAGCTATATTCAAGTAAAACCCGCTTAAACGCGGCGTCAGCATGCCCTTTTACAAAACAACACTGATTTAAAAAAAGTCCGTTTTTACGCGCTATGTCAGTAAAATTATCAAATTCTTTATAGGGTAAAATCAGCGAAAAGATTCCTTTCGGACTGAGCAATTTTGCTACGCTTAATGCAAGCAGATCAAACGATAATGCGCTGGTACTTCTGGCCGTGTTTCTAGCGAGATCTGCCGCATTGCCTTCTTCTTGGTAAAAAGGAGGATTTGCAACAATCAGGTCATACTGCTCTTCAATTTCTTCTATAAATTCTTTTAAAGAACAATGGTAGCAAAATAAGCGATCTGCCCAAGCTGAATGCTCAAAATTCATCACCGCTTCTTCATAGGCCAACGCATCGATTTCAATGGCATCAATAAGTTCGGCAGCACTACGCTGTGCTAATTGTAAAGCAATTAAACCAGTACCCGTGCCAATGTCAAGAATACTGTTTGGCTCAGACCTCAGCGAGGTCCATGCGCCCAGCAATACCCCGTCGGTCCCTACCTTCATGGCAGACCGATCTTGTGTTAACGTGAACTGTTTAAATTTAAAATCACCCATTACCCAAGGTAAAGCTCAATTAAGCCTTCAGGAGCTTCTACTACTATTTTTTTCTCAGCCCTATTCACCTCTTTAATAAAGTCATCAATCATAGGGATTAACACTTGGCGCTCCCCATTTTTAATTTCAAAAAGAGCCTGAGCAGTGCTATCATTGACCCCCGTGATTTCTCCCACATGGCCATAATTTACATCCTCAACCTGAAATCCAATAACTTCATGATAATAAAATTTATTACCCGTTAATACTGGAAGCTGATCTAACGGTAAATACACATCACATTTCAAAATAGCTATGGCCGCTTCTTCTGAGTCAACACCCTCAAACAAAACACGTAATTGATCGCCCTTTTGGAGTAAGCTTTTTTGAACCGTAAAGGGGACTAATTTTTTCTTTACCTCAAGATAAACAACATCTGGCTTTCGATACAGCTCAGGTTCATCCGTATCTAATTTAATTACCACCTCCCCACGGAAGCTGTATTTCTTAACCACTTTACCTAAGTAGAAACAATCTTTTTTTTCCATCTAAAATTATCCTATACGTCTATTCAAGCATTATTATTATTTATATCCTCTAAAAATACCAGGCATTTTAAGGCTGGATACCATTTGTAGAAATAAATAGTATTCCCCGCTAAAAAGCGGGGTTAGTTCAACCAACCATTTTAAGCGCTCCGCCTATGGCGGCCTGTTAAAATGAGGTTTCACTAATAAAAAAAACCCGACCAATGAATTGGTCAGGTTTTAAAGATATACTTTATCTTGTAATTTTTAAATTTATTCCTCTTCTTTAGACGCTTCTGCTTCAGCAGGTGCTTCTTCAGTGTCGGCAGCAGCGTCAACGGTATCGGCAGCAGCTTCCGCAACTTCTTCTACAGCTTCAGCTTCTTCAGCTACTTCTTCTACAGGTAATGCTGCAGCAATTCTAGCTTCATTTACTTCTTTTTCAGCAGCCAAAGCTTTTGCTTTAGCGTCAGCTTTCTCCTTCGCTAAACCATCTGTTTTAGCAGTTACTAAATTTGCTTTTTCTTCTAACCAAGCTGTGAATTTTGCTTCAGCTTGCTCTTCAGTTAAGGCTCCTTTACGAACCCCTCCAACTAAATGATTTTTTAACAACACTCCTTTATAAGACAAAATTGCTCTTGCCGTATCTGTAGGTTGTGCTCCATTTTGCAACCATTTAACTGCACCATCAACATCAATATTGATTTCTGCGGGATTAACATTCGGATTATAAGTTCCTAGTTTTTCTAATAACTTACCATCTCTTTTAGAACGGCTATCAGCGGCAACGATCCAATAGAATGGTTTTCCTTTTTTACCGTGTCTTTGTAATCTAATTTTTACAGGCATTTGTTTAAATTTTAAGGTACTCGACCTTGGTTATTAATTAAGTGGGCGCAAAGATAGAAAGAATTTCGGGTTAACGAACTAATTTTCAACGAATATATTATAAATTTTGAGGTCGATTCGAAAAAAATTCTTCAACCTCTAGTAAATAGCGTCCATAGCTCCACGAAGTAGTAACATAAATCGGGGTACGGTACACACAACATACCGCGTTGAGTGCCCCCAAGAGGCATTGCAAAATAAAGGAATCACAGCCGTGTAAAAAACAAATCCAATTCGTTTTATACTGCCGGGAAATGTCTGAGAAGAAACTTAACTTTACAAACCTGACAGGTTTTAAAAACCTGTCAGGTTTGATCCCACTGCTCAAATACAACGGATTTAACCACTTCCAATAGGGTGCATTTGATGGTCATATGAGGTGGTCTTGCCAGCACATGCGCTTGGCTGAACTTTATTTCAACACACCCTATATAAACTAAAAAACAACATCCTTAAACCCCAACCGTTTTGTTTATCTTTGCCAAAAACTTACTCATATGCGTATTCTAGGCATCATTCCATCTCGCTTTGGCTCCACTCGTCTTGAGGGCAAACCACTGCTTGACCTTCAAGGCAAAACCATGATTCAGCGTGTTTACGAGCAAGCACAAAAAGCGTTAACACATGTGCTCGTTGCCACGGATGACGAGCGAATAGAAAAGACGGTTAAAGGCTTTGGCGGAAAGGTAGTGATGACGGATGACCAACACACCACAGGAACTAATCGCTGTTTAGAAGCGTATGAATTATACACTAAGAGACAATCAGAACCCTTTGATGTTATCATAAATATTCAAGGGGACGAACCGCTTTTAGCACCGCAACAAATTGAGCTTTTAGCCAATTGTTTTAAAGATCAATCAGTAAACATGGCCACCTTAGCTATGCCTGTTAAAACAAACGAAGAAATTCACCAGGGCGGTGTTTTTGTGGTCTTAGATAAAAATCAACGCGCACTGTATTTTAGTCGGTCCGTAATTCCCTTTGTGAGAGATGAGACTCCCGAAGACTGGACAAAACACCACACCTTTTACAAACACGTTGGTATGTACGGTTTCCAACCTGAGGCGCTTAAAACCTTCGCAAACCTCCCCCAAACAAGTTTAGAAAAAGCAGAGTGCTTGGAACAAAATAGATGGTTAGAACACGGCAAGCACATCCAAGTTGCCTTGACAAATCACCCCACCATTGCTATTGATACGCCAAACGATTTAGCTAAGGTCAGAGCTTTGTTAGGCGATTAAATCATTACCTTCTCGCTTTACCCCAAACTTAACGCCGTGAATATAGCAAAGTGGCCCTAGTAAAAAATAGGCAAATCCAGGAAAACCAAAACGTAAGCCTACCTTTAACATAGCTAAGACTATAGACAGCATACCAACAAAGACAAAAATAGCAAAATGCCGTCCGTAATAACGCATATAAAGGGCATTTGCTATTCCGAAACGATTTTTTCCGGCATAAAAATACAGGGCTGAAACACAGGCAAAAATGGCCGTAAACCCCAATCCGTACAACTGAAACAACTCAGACAATTCTTGCGCTGAATTAATAACGCCCTTTCCCACCATTAAATTCGTTAAGAACTTTAAGGGATACACAAAAAACAAAATCACAAACAATAAGGTCATATTTAAAGCAACCACCCAATTATCAATAACTTCCGTTCTTCTAAAAAAATTATAATGCACTTTCCAAATTAATATCAAACCCATAAAGCTCACGGCAAAACTTACAAAACTAGTGAGGTTTTCCTTTAACACCTCAAAACTTTCAGGCACATCTAAAGAAACCACCACCAAAGTTGCCGCAAAGGCAAAAATTGAATCGCTAATTGATTCTAGCCTACTTTTTGATTGTCTTGCTTTCATACGGGAGGATTTGATTCAAATTTACATATTTTTAGTGAAGAACTACGCCATGACCCCAGAATTCATCCACCTTAAGCTCGCCCTCAATTCAACCGACTGAACGGCGGGTCTCTTGTTAATAAAAATACGAGTTTATTACCCTTCATAGCCCTTAATTTCTTAATTTTAATGCTTCAAAATTTCCTCCTTAATTCACACTACATGTACTTAATATTTGATACAGAAACAACTGGTTTACCTAAGAATTACAACGCTCCTATTAGCGATGTAGACAACTGGCCTAGATGTATCCAAATTGCATGGCAGTTACACAACAAAGACGGTGAGCTAGTAGAGCACGCAGATTATCTTATTCAGCCCGACGGTTTTAACATACCCTATGACTCTGAACAAATACACGGAATTTCAACAGCCTTAGCACAACAAAAAGGGGTTCCCCTAAGCCTAGCCTTAGACGAATTCAACAAGGCATTAGCTAGGACAGAATTTGTGGTTGGTCAAAATGTTGGATTTGACTTAAACATTATGGGGTGTGAGTATTACCGAGCCTCGGTAGACACTAAATTAAACGACCTCCCCATTCTTGATACCTGTACTGAAAAAACGGCCAATTTATGTGAAATACCCGGGGGACGCGGGGGGCGTTTCAAACTTCCTACCTTAACGGAGTTACATCAATTTTTATTTAATCAACCATTTGGAGAAGCACACAATGCCACTGCCGATGTAGAAGCAACCACACGTTGTTTTTTAGAATTAATTCGTACAGGTATTTTTACGGAAGAAGAACTAGACGAAGCACCAGGATACCTACAACGGTTTAACTCAAAAAATCCAGCGCCAATTCAAGGCGTAGGCTTAAAGCATGTCAACCTTAAAAAGGCTAGTGCCCGATTAAAAAAAGATAACACCCCTCATCAGCCTTCAAGTCCAGTTTCTTCAATTGATTTAACCGAGCATGCGTTTTGTCATTTACACAATCATTCGCAGTACTCAATACTTCAATCTACCTCGAGTATTCCTCGCTTAGTTAAAGCAACAATAGCCAACAACATGCCTGCCGTAGCCCTTACAGATACAGGTAATATGATGGGTGCATTTAATTTCGTACAAGAAATTTTAAAACACAATAAGACGGCAGAGACACCCATAAAGCCGATTGTTGGGTGTGAATTTAATGTATGTGAAGATCATTTAAACAAATCTCAAAAAGACAATGGATATCAAATTGTCTTATTAGCGAAAAACAAAAATGGCTATCACAATTTAGCGAAAATGGCCTCAACGGCCTTTATTTCGGGATTTTATTACGTCCCCAGAATTGACAAAAAAATAATTGAGCAGTATAAAGAAGATATCATTGTTTTAAGTGGAAATACCTATGGTGAAATTCCCAACAAAATTCTTAATGTAGGTGAAAAACAAGCTGAAGAAGCCCTATTGTGGTGGAAAGAAACCTTTGGAGATGATTTCTACCTTGAATTAATGGATCACGACCAAGAAAACGAACAGCATGTTAATCGTGTAATTCGAAAGTTTGCAGCCCTTCATCAGGTTAAATTGGTCGCTACCAACAACACCTATTACATTGACAAATCTGAAGCCCCCTCTCATGATATATTACTCTGCGTAAAAGATGGGGAAAAGTTTGCCACTCCCAAAGGCCGTGGCAGAGGATTTAGGTATGGATTACCTAATGAAGAATACTACTTTAAATCACAAGATGAAATGAAGGCCATTTTTAAAAATGTGCCTGAAGCAATTGTAAACATTCAAGAGATTGTAGATAAAATTGAAATCTATACCCTAGCTCGGGATGTACTCTTACCAAAATTTGATATCCCTCAAGAATTTGTACATGAAGAGGATGATCGTGATGGTGGAAAACGTGGAGAAAACGCCTACTTAAAACACCTTACCTACGAAGGGGCCAAAATGCGCTATGGAGAAATTGATGAATCGACAAAAGAACGATTAGATTTTGAATTGGGCGTCATTGAAAAAACGGGATACCCAGGGTACTTTTTAATTGTACAAGATTTTATTGCTGAAGCGCGAAATATGGATGTATCCGTTGGGCCTGGAAGGGGGTCGGCGGCTGGTTCTGCCGTAGCTTATTGCTTGGGAATTACCAATATTGACCCGATTAAATACGATTTACTTTTTGAGCGTTTTTTAAATCCCGATCGTGTATCCCTTCCCGATATTGATATTGATTTTGACGATGAAGGACGACAGCGTGTTATTGATTTTGTAATAGAAAAATACGGTGCAAATCAAGTGGCTCAAATTATCACCTACGGTACCATGGCCGCAAAATCATCCATTAGAGATACTGCACGGGTTCTCGATTTGCCACTCCAAGATGCAGATAGAATTGCAAAATTAGTCCCGAATACGAAACTAGCCCATATCTTTGGTGATGATGCCAAAAGCATCTCAAAAATTAAGGAATTACGCGCCGACGATATTGTAAAGGTCAATGAATTGAGAAACTTAGCGGAAGGCTCTGACATTGAAGCCCAAACCATTAATCAGGCCGTAGCCCTCGAAGGTTCCGTTAGAAATACAGGAACACATGCCTGTGGAGTTATCATAACCCCCGAAGACATCACCAACCTCATTCCTGTAGCAACCGCTAAAGACTCTGATTTATATGTAACCCAATACGACAACTACGTTGTTGAGGATGCAGGTTTATTAAAAATGGACTTCTTAGGCCTAAAAACTTTAACCCTAATTAAGGATACGGTTAAAATCATTAAAGCCTTACACGGCAAAGAACTCATCCCTGATGATTTCCCACTAGACGATCAAAAAACCTATGAATTGTTTCAACGCGGTGAAACCGTAGGAATATTTCAATATGAATCGCCCGGGATGCAAAAACACATGAAGTCGCTCAAACCGACTGAATTTGCCGATCTTATCGCCATGAACGCCTTGTACCGTCCGGGGCCAATGGAATATATTCCTTTGTTTATTCAACGTAAACACGGTATTGAAGCCATTGAATACGACCTCCCAGAAATGGAAGAGTACCTCAAAGAAACCTATGGGGTAACGGTATATCAAGAGCAAGTGATGCTTTTGTCGCAAAAATTAGCAGGATTTACTAAAGGTGAAGCCGATGTACTGCGTAAAGCAATGGGTAAAAAGATTTTCGCCTTACTTGAAAAACTTAAACCCAAATTTATTGAAGGGGGAGAAAAAAACGGTCACCCGAAAGAGATTTTAGAGAAAATCTGGAAAGACTGGGAAGCTTTTGCAGCGTATGCCTTTAACAAATCTCACTCTACATGCTATGCCTATATCGCCTATCAAACGGCCTATCTAAAAGCGCATTACCCCGCTGAATACATGGCTGCAGTGCTGTCAAACAATATGAACGACATCAAATCAGTCTCCTTTTTTATGGATGAATGTAAGCGCTCTGGCATCCAAGTGTTGAGTCCGGATGTCAATGAATCCTTCTATAAATTCTCGGTAAATCAAGAAGGAGCAATACGATTTGGAATGGGAGCAATTAAAGGGGTTGGAGCCAATGCAGTTGCGGCCATTGTGGAAGAACGAAAAGCTAACGGCTTTTATAAATCTATTTTTGATTTAGCCAAACGGGTTGATTTGAGATCGGCTAATAAAAAGGCCTTTGACGGACTGGTTCTTGCTGGGGCTATGGATTCATTTAAAGACACGAATAGGGCTCAATATTTTGAACTCGATGAACGTGGAACCACCTTTATTGAACGTGCTATTCGCTACGGTAATAAATTCCAAGAAAATGCTAATTCTTCTCAAGTTTCTCTCTTTGGAGAGACTTCTGAAGTACAATTTGAGGAACCACAAATTCCCTATTGTGAACCCTGGAGTATTATGGAAAAATTAGCGAAAGAAAAGGAAGTGGTGGGAATTTATATTTCTGGTCACCCTTTAGACGATTTTAAAACCGAGATGCGCTATTTCTGTAACGCTCCAGTACAAGTCTTCTCTAATCCAGATGGATTACTCAATAAAGATTTAACGATTGGTGGAATCATTACCGATGTACAACACCGCGTTTCAAAAAATGGTAAAGGCTGGGCTGCTTTCACCATTGAAGATTATTCTGACTCGCATGAATTTAGGATTTTTGGCGAGGACTATTTAAAATTCAAGCATTTCTTAATTCCAAATTCCTTTTTACATATTCGCATTTCCGTACGACCTGGTTGGCGAGAGGGGGACGTACGCATTCAGTTTAATGGAATTCAGCTTCTTCAAGATGTATTAGAGAATTTAGCAAATAAACTCACCCTTCAATTAAACATCGCAGAGATTAGCCCACAACGAATTGACCAACTTGATGAAATCCTCACGGAACACAGCGGTACAGATGTCTTAAATTTTGTGATTTACGACGTGGAAGATAAAATGCAACTCAATATGCCAAGTCGCGCTTCCAAAGTCAAAATTTCACAAGATTTATTAAATCTATTAGACGAACAGGCCTTGACATGGAAACTTAACTAGTAAATCCGTAGCGACGTAGCGGTGCCACGATACTATTATTCAACCACCACCCGTACGCCCTTACTATGACTGCTAAATTCAGGCGCATACATACTTTGAATGGTGGTGATGCCATTTGAAAAATCACCTTTATTATTCACCCGAAGGTCATATTCAAAAACATAGACTCCTTTAGGTAAATAATCCATAAAGAAATTAGTGGCCGCATCTTTGGTACTCTCGTAATACCCTAAACCATCTTGCCATTTATACCTTGACAGTACGTTTACAGGTTCAAATCCGGCAGCCCGCATATCTTTCATATGAATAAATTCCATATCGCGGTCTACTTTTAATTCAATACGTACACGCACCAAATCTCCTAATTTTAAGCTCACCTTATCAATGGCCGTCAGCACTTCCCCTCGGTCTGTGTTTTGTTTTAAGAATAACTTTTTAGATAAACTCAAGGGCGTTTTGGCCGGGGTAATCTTATCTAAGTCTTCAAAATACTGCCAATAAAGCCCCCCCCAAGCAACTCCTTTCGTATCTTTTTTCAAGGTAACTGTAGCCATTTCTGGGCTAATCTCATCGCCGGTCCAAGAGGTTTTAAAATATCCCGTTCCAGCCTCCACTTTACTGTCAGGTAAGGCCAATGGATCAATCTTTTTACTGCCAATGGTAATGTCTAAAAAGTCAGTCACCTCTAACCAATCAGACCCTTGCAATAATAAGGCATAAACAGCCTCAGTGGTTGATTTAGTAGAACTCCAACGGTTGGTTTGCTTGTTTTTCAATAACCACACCTTTAATTCATCTACCGTGTTTTGATCGTCAGTAACTTCAGAAAAAACTTCAATCATCAAGGCTTGGGTTTCTATTTTAGCTTCATACCAATACCAACCTCCTGTGTTCGCTTTCCAATACATTCCTAATTCGTCATTGACCACAGCAGTTTCTTTTAACGAAGCGGTAATTGCTTTCGCGGAAACGTGATTATTACGATGAGCAATCAAAGCAATCATTCCTTTGGTATACAGCCCATTGTCTTGCCAGTAGGTATAGGCTTGTCTAGTATAATAATCTAGCGCTGCTTGGGTAGACTTAGCAATTTCTATGGTTTTATAGAAACTACGCATATACAGGTAGTGCACTTGATACCGTCCTAAATGATTAGACGCCATATATGCATTAGCCGCTTTTTCACCCGCTGCCTTAGTTTTTGCCCTCTTTTTTATGCGCGCTACTTCCTTGAGCAAGTTGGCATAATCACGTTCAATTTCATCATCTAAAAATCGTACCGCCTTTTCAATCATTTGTTCATCTTGCGCACTTGTAGATACGCCCAACTTATTTAAATGTCCAAATCCAGAAGCAATATGTTGCGTGATATAACGGTTCGGGTATTTTGCTCCTTTAAACCAAGGGAACCCCCCATTTGAAAATTGCATTTGACGTAACTTTCGCATCGCTGCGTTTAATTCACCCTTCATTTTATTTAAATCAAAGAGTAAGGCAATGCGCTTTTTTTGTTCCGTTTCAGATTGCGCATCACGTAACCAAGGGGTTTCTTGAATAAGAAGCGATTTTAATTCTTGATTTTTTTCGAGGTTACTCAATAAGGCATCTGAATTAGCCCATTGATTAAACACCTCTTGAATTCGCGGATTCATATTGGCAATATGACTTGCCAGAATGTTTGAATAGTAACGAGAAAATGTTTGCTCAGCACACTCATACGGGTACTCCATTAAATAGGGCAAGGCTTGAATAGCATACCAGGCCGGATTTGATGTTACCTCTAAAGTCAACTTGTGATTTTTGAGGGTCGTAGAACTATTGTTCTTTAATTTCTCCAAACGGAAGGTCTTAGATTGATTTGACCGTACCCACATTGGTAGAGTTTCTGTAACCAACATTCGATTCGATAAAACAGGTAAGGCATTTTCTTCACCATCACTAAATTCATCCGCCTTGGCAACCACCCTATATTTTACCGCTTGAACCCCGTCTGCAATGCTCAACTGCCAATGCACTTGGGTATTTCCTTTTGCTTCAACACTAAATGTTTGCTGCTTCGCAGTATTCCCTAACTTCACATCAATGGGGGTATTGGTTAAGGCGTCAAACAGCTGTAATTCGATCTGTCCGTTTAAGGTTTTCGCTGATAAATTTGCCACTTTTGTTGAAAATGTAATTCGATCACCTTCTCTAAAAAAACGCGGTGCATTAGGCATCACCATCAATTCTTTTTGGGTAACAGTTGATAGGCTTAACCTTCCTACGGCCATATCTTTCGTATGTGCTAATAGATTGAGATTCCACTTGGTCAAACTCTCAGGTGTGGTAAAGCTAAAACTAATATTCCCGTCACTATCTGTTTGTAAATGCGGATAAAAGAAGGCGGTTTCTTCTAAATTTTTCCGCGCCACAATTGTACTTAAGTCGGCTACTTGAGGTTGAGTAACTGGAGGTTTAGCTACACTATCATCAACCCTCGGAGCACTAGCCACCTTGCGTTCCTGAGAAGCACCCATTCGGTCTTCCATGACTAATTCTGCGCTTTCCTCGGCATCCAGTTCAGTCTCAACATATCCCATAGATTTATTCTTCCTTGAAATTCCCATGGCCGTCACTACCACCTCGTCCAAAGCCATACTACTCGTGTTGAGTGTTACATTGAGCGTAGCTGAAGTGCCTATTTTTAATTCGGTATTTTCCATCCCAATATAGCTGAACACCAACACATCGTCTTTGTTTACCTTCAAGCTATACTTCCCATCAAAATCAGTTTCGGTTCCAAATTGCGTGCCTTTAATCATGACAGACACCCCAGGTAATGGTCCGCTCTCATCACTAACCACCCCAGTAACTATACGGTCAAAGCTTGGTCTTTCACGTTTTAAATTTTGCACGTACTGCCGTTGTTTCCAACTAGAATTATTAAAATCTAAACCAAACCATTTTAATTCATCATAGCCTTGATAAGGAAACGAAATAGACTCATATACGCGCTGATGCATATTAAAATTTACCGTTCCAAAGCTACGACTGGCTTGACTGCGATTATACCCGTAGTAGTGCTGTTGATAGATGGGATTAAAACTCCAATAATGCGACCTGAATTGATCTAAGGAAGCGTCATACATAGATGCTAATAGTTCTGCCCCGACTTTATCTTTATTCGGACCACTTATTTTAAAACTCCAGGTCTCTTCTTGACCGGGTTGTAATTTATCCCTAAACGTTGCGGTCTCAATGCTAAGGTGATGCGAAGGGTAAGGCACTTGAATATTTAGTGCCCCACTGCGATACTCATTGATCCCAACGAATTGATAATACACCGTAAATCCACCCACATCTTCAGGTTTTACCGGAATTTCAATCGATTTAATTTCGTTAGACAGTTTTATCACTTCCGTTTTGACTGTTTTATGCTGTTTTTCAACCCGTACCGTTACATAAAGCTCTCTAGCGGCCGTACCTACAGATAGCTTCACTTTCTCACCTGGTGTATACGATGTTTGCTCCTGTTTAATCTCAAATAACTGTTGATCTGCCACCTTTTTAGCCGAGGGATCCACCACCGTAAAACGACTTTCTGCTTTTACTTCTTGCCCAAATGCATCCGTAGCGCTAACTTGAATAAGGTAGGCTCCGAGCTTCCATTTTTTAATCGTAGAAAGCACCATCTCTTTAGCTTCATCAGTGTCAAATTCAGTGGTATAGACCAGCTCTCCTGGCTCCCTTTCTTGCGGGTTGTGTTCATTTGTATAGGCTTCATGTGGAAATTTCGACATAAACTCCGTCAAGGTCATTGCTTGATAATCGGGAGCGGCCCACGGACGATTTCGCACAACGCGTGCGGGGGCTTTTAATTTATAAATTTTAAGGTTTCCTTTTGCACCAACAACTTGACCATTTAAATTTCTACTATTAATATAAAATTTGAAATCTTTGGTTTGCCGATTCACTTGATTTTCTATCCCCACAGATAAATCCATGCTGTGATACCCTACATTAACTGTAGTTTGCGTACTTCTTGTCTCACCATTGAGGTCAGTGATATCGGCAAAAATTTGATAACTAAATGTAGGTTGACCCTCTTTAGAAATACTGGGGTCTGGAATGGCTTTAAAGTCAATTTCAAACTTACCTTCCGCATCGGTACGCACCTCTCCTTTTGTGATTTCAAGTCCCTCACTTGGGGCTTGATAAGATCTCCTATACCAGTACCAATCCGGAAAACGCGCATTTCTAATCACCCTATAACTCACCTTTGCATCCGTAATCATACTTCCAGCGAAAGCGGTAGCTGATCCTATAACCGTCACCGTGTCATTCAATTTAACCACCCCTTCCAACGGTTCAAAGCTCGTTTCAAATTTAGGTCGCTTATATTCTTCTACCGAAAAACTAAGTGCACCATCGGTACTTCCTAAACGTGCTCTGAGATAGAAATTTCCTGTTAATCCAGTAGCGGGTAAAATAAACTCGCCACTAAAAGAGCCGTATTCATTTGAGTTTAAGGCAAGAGATTTTACAACTTGACCATTTGCATCTTGTAAATCTACTTGAACCGCTTTATTTGACACGGCAACACCTTCGTTATTTCTCGAATTCACAGCGATTCCTTTAAAATAGAACTTTTGTCCCGGACGATAAATACTTCGATCTGAAAACAAAAAAATAGAGGATCGTTTAGCACTATAATTTCGGGGTTCTTGTTGTTCTTGAAGGTAAAAATCGCCAAACTGTGCCCGATCTCGCCCATACCGCACAGTTACCTGCACATTACTATACCATTTATCTACCGTAAAAGCAATCAGGCCTTGCTTATCAGTGGTTAAGGTTTTATTGAACGCTTCATTATATCTTCCCGTATTGTAATTTTGAATATTCACCTTAGCACCAGAACGAGGTTTTCCTGTTGTTCGATCTACTACCTGATACTGATACCTTGATCCAATACTATTTTCAATCAATACCAGGTCAGTGATTTGAACAAAACTATAGGCAAAGGTATCTTCCTCATTGAACTGTTGACGATCACTAACCACGATCATTTTGCGCCCACTAGCCAAGGGAGGAATACTTATCTCCGTTTGATGTGTTTGGTAGTCATTTTCATCTTTTAGGGTTTGCTCCCAGGATGTAAGCACTTTCAACTTGTTAATAAAGGCTACTTTGGCCGAATCACGCTGTAATTCTTTGAATTGTTTGTACGCCTTATCTGATAGGTCAAAAGCTTTAAAAAACAATTGTTGTTCGTTTTTATACGTCACAAGCGTTCTTGAATAACGCTTAACAGGACTAAATTTCTCAGTCATTAATGCAAGGCTTGGACGTTTAATTTGTTGGATTAAACTGCGGCATTTCTGCGCCCCGCTTGTCGTAGGAAAACGCTCAATAGCGGCTTCACAAATTTTTATAGCGGCTAAGAATTTCCACTGATCATCTTCATTTTTGGAGCTTGCATACTGACTTCCTTGCTCGTGCATATAGCTCGCCAAGGCATAATCTATTTCGGTACCAATTTCACTGTTGCGGTAGGTCTTAGATAAATCAACAAGCGCTTGATGATAGACCGAATCTTTATGTTCAAACACCGCATAGGAACGCACAAAATCAAGTCGCTCGAGGGTTAGCGTAACCAGTGCCCTAGGGTTTCTATCTTTACGATGAAACAAGCTTAGGTTCTTATATAATTTCAGAGCATGTAAGCGTTGAGACAAACTATCTTCAGATACCAGTGGGGTTCGCACAAAATCGGTAATTGTACCGAGTAATTTGGGCTCCACTAGTTCAAATTTATAGGAAGGTCTCTTCAAATTCGACTCATCATTACGGTAAAACTCCAACGCGCGATGGGCCAAAAAATCATAGAGGGTTGGTCGGAATAATTTTGAATCCTTGGCCGGTTGAAGTAAGGCATAAAATTGAGCCAACTCAGTATCTTGTAGTTGCAATGCATTACGCAATGAATTTTGATAATGCTGATGCGTCTCTTTAAAAATTGTTTGTAGATCCCAGGTTCTAAAATCGACCGAATCTACCTTTTCATCCGTTTCCGTACGGTTATAAAACTTCCATCTATTTTGCTGAAAATACTGCCAATATAAATCAGCCACCACACTTTCCAATATATTTGTTGTTGGAAATTTTGCTTTAGCAATTTCTGCTTTTAAGTTTAAAATAACCTGGTATTGAGCATCTTCAGTTACCATTAAGGCAAATTTAGATTGATACATTAATGCTTTTACCAGCTGCACGGCTTCATTGTTTTTAACTGCCGCTTCGTAAATTTTATTGACTTCTTCTAGGGCCGATTTTGGCAAGTTTTTAATTTCAAACTGCTCAACTACACGCCATTGCTTAGCATAATCATACTCATTTTGAGCACTTAACTGTGTTGAGAATAAGATTAGCATTGTAACTACTTGAATTTTCTTTTGCATAACATTGTTTTTACCTACTCAAATCAATGACTTTTTATACGATTAAAAAAATGCCAATGAGGGAATGCCCTTTTTAAGGCTGTAAATCCTCCTTTTGACTGAGTGTGTATCTCTATTAAATTCTACTCGAAGATACCAAATTATTCCGATGGCAATTTGTATTTTTACGGCTTAATTTTACTCCATGAAACTACATTTTATTGCGATTGGCGGTGCTGCCATGCACAACCTTGCGCTTGCTTTACAACAAAAAGGATACCAGATTAGTGGCAGTGATGACACTATTCATGACCCTTCAAAATCGAGGCTTGAGGCCTATGGCTTATTACCCGCAGCATTTGGATGGTTTCCCGAAAAAATTACATCAGATCTTGATGCTATTATTTTAGGGATGCATGCTAAGGCAGATAATCCTGAATTACTTGAAGCTCAAAAAAAGGGCCTAAAAATTTATTCATATCCCGAATTTTTATTTGAACAAAGCAAAAACAAAACGCGCGTAGTCATTGGTGGATCTCATGGTAAAACATCAATAACCTCAATGATATTACACGTGATGCATTACCACAATAAAGAGGTAGATTATATGGTTGGTGCCCAGCTGGATGGATTTGAAAATATGGTACATCTTACCGAGGACAACGAGTTTATTCTATTAGAAGGGGATGAATACTTAAGTTCTCCTATTGACAAAAGACCTAAGTTTCATTTGTACAAACCAAATATTGCTTTATTAAGTGGTATTGCTTGGGATCATATTAATGTCTTTCCAACGTTTGACGATTATCTCGATCAATTTAAAATCTTTATTAATACCATGACAAATGGTGGTATTATGGTGTATAATGAAGAAGACCCTTGGGTTAAACAAGTGGTAGAAGAAAGCCTACATCCTATCAAAAAATACGCGTATTACACGCCCGACTACACCATAGACAATGGCATTACGTATGTAGACACCTCAGACGGAATGTTGCCCTTAGAAATTTTTGGCAAACACAATTTACAAAATTTAGCGGGTGCAAAATGGATTTGCCAACATATGGGTATTGACGAAGATGATTTTTACGAGGCCATAGCCAGTTTTAAAGGCGCCAGTAAACGCTTAGAGAAAATTGCAGAAAATAAGCACACAGTAATTTTCAAAGATTTTGCCCATGCACCTAGTAAAGTCATGGCAAGTACAAGAGCGGTAAAAGAACAATATGCTGATAGAAAAGTAATTGCCTGTTTAGAGCTACATACCTATAGCAGTTTAAATGCCGAGTTTTTGACTCAATATAAAGGAGCTTTGGATGCTGCTGATGAGGCCGTGGTATTCTATTCGCCTCACGCCGTTGAAATTAAGAAATTAGCCGCTGTAACCGCTAATCAAATCGCCGAAGCCTTTGATAGAGATGACTTAATCATTTATACCGATCCAAAAGATTTTAGAGATTATTTAGACCAACAAGATTTTAAAGATACAGCCTTAGTATTAATGAGTTCTGGTGATTATGGAGGATTAAATTTGAAGGAATTTAGTGAGCGAGCAATGTTGCGTTGACTTAACCACAAAGACCACTAAGAAAGGATAAATTTGGATGGACAAATCCACCAAGGCCACAAAGTTTTCTCTTTCAGAGAAAAATCTGGATGTTAGATTCTAATAGTTTATATCTATCCAAATCTAACACAATCAGCTCTTCGAAGAAGAGCCTTTGTGGCCTTAGCGGGAAATATTCATACGATGACTCAAAAAACTTAGTGGCCTTTGTGGTTAAACTACTCTCCTTGATACCCAAACCGCTTCAACTGCTGCTTGTTAGACCGCCAATCTTTATTGACTTTTACATAGAGTTCAATATAGATTTTCTTGCCAAAAAACTTTTCTAAGTCTTTACGGGCTTCCGCTCCTACGCGTTTAAGGGCGGTTCCTTTATGGCCGATAATAATTCCTTTTTGAGACTCGCGTTCTACCATAATGACAGAGCGAATTTTAATAATATGCTCTTCCTCAAAAAACTCTTCAGTATCGATTTCTACGGCGTAGGGAATTTCTTTTTTATAATGGATCAGTATTTTTTCGCGAATCGCTTCATTGACAAAGAAACGTTCAGGCTTATCGGTTAGCTGGTCTTTGGGATAAAAGGCAGGAGAAATAGGCAATAGTTCAACAATTTTCTCAAATACATTTTGAATATTAAAATCAACTAAGGCAGAAATTGGATACACCAGTGCGTTGGGGACCTTCTCTTGCCAATACGTTAACTTCTCATCCACTTCTTCTTGCGTAGAGGTGTCAATTTTATTAATTAATAATAAGACAGGAACTTTTGCATGCCTGATTTTATTGAAGAACTGCTCATCTTTTAACTCCTTCTCGCCTACCTCTACCATATAGATAAGGATATCAGCATCTTCAAAAGCCGACTTGACAAAATCCATCATAGAAGCCTGTAATTCATAGGCTGGCTTGATAATTCCAGGCGTATCTGAAAATAAAATCTGAAAATCGTCACCGTTTACAATTCCTAAAATACGATGTCTCGTGGTTTGCGCTTTAGACGTAATAATAGAAAGTCGCTCGCCTACAAAGGCATTCATCAAGGTAGATTTTCCAACATTTGGGTTGCCAATGATATTGACAAAGCCTGCCTTGTGCTCCACTTTATTTTCAGTCTTATTATCCTCTTTATTCATCCCGCAAAGGTAATTAATAATTGTATTAACCAAGATAAGCCTAACAAAATATTCATTATATTGGTAGCAACTTTACAGTAAAACGCACTTCTGATGAAAAAACTAAAAAAAAAAGACCTTAACCCTGAAATTTTTGAATTATACGATGCCTATGCCCATAACAAAATGGACCGTAGAAAATTTATGGACCGTTTATCCTTATATGCGGTAGGTGGAATAACAGTGACCTCACTGATGAGTTTTGTCATGCCAAATTACACGGATAACATTCAAGTTAAACCGAATGATCCGCGAATTTCAAGCGACTATATTACCTACGATTCTCCCAAGGGTGGTGGTAAAATAAAAGGGCTTCGATCTACCCCAAAAGACGTTAATACAAAATTACCTGGTGTTGTGGTTGTACACGAAAACAGAGGGTTAAATCCATATATTGAAGATACCGCCAGAGTGTTAGCCTTGGCAGGTTATGTGACAATCGCCCCCGATGCACTGAGCCCACTAGGCGGTTACCCAGGCAATGATGACGAGGGAAGAACTATGCAGAGCAAACGCGATAGAGCAGAAATGTTAGAAGATTTTATTGCCGCCTTTCATTATCTTGAACAAGACGAGCAATGTAATGGCGCTATTGGGGTGATTGGGTTTTGTTTTGGCGGATGGATCTCTAATATGATGGCCGTGCGTTTACCCAACTTAAAAGGGGCCGTACCGTTTTATGGAGGGCAACCCGATGACGAGGATGCCGCGAAAGTTAAATCGCCGTTGCTCTTGCAATACGGTGGTTTAGATGAGCGGGTCAATGCTGGATGGCCGGCGTATGAAAAAATACTCAAAGCCAACAAGGTAGATTATAAAGCGCATTTTTACGAAGGTGCCAATCACGGATTTCACAATAATACCACGCCGAGATACGATAAAGATGCAGCAACCTTAGCTTGGAGTCGCACAGTTCAATTTTTTAAAGCGAAGTTAGTTTAGTTTACTGCTGAGCAATACTGGATTGTCATTTGTTGCCAAAACATCCTTAATCCGTTCTGCATCAGGTATCGTCTCTAATTTTTCAGCTAAATCCCCTGCGTCCATAAACATATACATAGTATCGTTGTCATCGATATATTGAGGCCAAAAACCAAGGTCTGATTGAAAATTCCCGCTCAAACCTGCAGTACCAAGGTTAAATGACATCCCTCCGCTACTCGTTTTATCGTACAAAAAATAATGTCGGTTATTATGGAGCAGCATTAAAAAAAATACGTATTGCCGCGATTCCCTAATACTTCCAAGTTGATAATGATTTGATGAATTTTTCTGAAACAACCCTACGTCGGTATAAAAATCATTGGGCATTCGTTTAGAGCCAAAATCTAACACCATATGCGGTTTGACTCGATTTAAGTTCCCAATTTTATAAACGGTATCCACCAGCGCTTCCTTATAATACGTATTGCTATTATGTTGATACCACATAGCACCCAATAAATAAGGCAACGCTGTCAAGATTTCACCCTCAGGATCAAAAGCCGAATGTACCACGCTAAAATCTGGGTTTAAAATAAAAATATTTTCATTTTTTTCAGAAAAACGAGCCGATTGATAAAGCACCATATTACCATTCGCAAGCAGACTTATATGAGCGGCATGTGCATAATCCATTTTACGATGACTTTCATAGGTACCATCAATAGTATAGCTTAGAATTTTTAAATTTTTAGGGTCTAAAATAAGAATAGTCTCTTCGTTCGAAGAAATACTAAAATCTTCAATCTCCACATATTCAGAAGGTCCATTTCCCTTGCGGTCAATCATTGAAAATAACGCTCCGTTTTTTTTAAAAACAAATAGCTTTTGTTGACTATCGGCAAGGACGATAAAATTTTTCGTGATTTTATAGGTACGTATTTGCCCAATAGGATGCTCTTCATCATAGTGTAAAAAAGTGAACCCTAACTCGTCAGAAATTTCATTGTTGACCAACTTTTTTGGTATTGCTTGGTCAAAGTTAACCGTAATAAACTGATCATTTTTAGGTGTTTCTTTTGTACCACAACTTGCAATGAGTACAAGACAAAAAAGCAATCGCAATGGTTTCATAAACGTAAAGATAAAGATTGTTAATTTTAAAAAACAAGGACGGCTTGGTTTATTCTAAAATCACCAGGGAAAATTGGTGTGAGAAGTCGAAAAAAAATGGATCTAAGAAGGCAAAGTTGAAAGAGGATAAATAAAGGGAAGGGCACAATTTACGGTGGGCTGAACACAAATTAAAACTCGCTTTTTATTAGGTCCCTATTTTTTTTATTTAATTCGTACATTTATCCGCAATAAAACGCACACTTTTCTGTTAAATCTATATACAAATTCGAATTTTGAATAAAAGGATCGGTCATCGCCTAATTTTAACTTCCCTAACAGTGATTTTTTTTAGTTGTTCCACTAAAAAAAATAATATTGTTAGTCGAAGTATGCACTCCATGAGTACTAAATACAACGTACTTTATAATGGGCAAGTGGCGTTTGATAATGCCAAAGCTCAGTTAGATGATGACTACACGGATAATTATTGGGAAATCCTCCCCATTGAACCGTTAAAAATTGAGGAGGAAAAAGAACTCGCACTTCCCACCTTTAGTGAACGAAAAGAACCCGGTACCAAGAGCACGGCACAAGGCTTTGAAAAAGCAGAAGAAAAAGCGATCAAAGCGGTTCAAAAACACTCCATGGATATTGGGGGTAAAGAACGGAATAAACAAATAGACGAGGCCTATTTACTCTTGGGCAAGGCGCGCTATTACTCCCAACGATTTGTTCCGGCCCTAGAAGCATTTAATTATATTCTAGAAAACTATAGCGATTCTAATTTACTGGAAGAAACAAGAATTTGGCAAGCAAAAACACTAGTGCGTTTACAAAACGAACGCTTAGCCATTGAAACCTTAAGCTACCTGCTTAAAAATCCTAGGTTGCCTTTAGAAAAAATAGAGCAAGCGCATACGGCAATGGCATTGGCGTATAGTTCAATGGACAGTACACATTTAACAATCCGTCATTTAGACTCAGCGGTTATTTTTTCGGCCAATCCTAAAATGAAGGCGCGTAATTTATTTATAAAAGGACAGCTCTATCGACAAGCACAAAAAATTGATTCTTCTAATATGGCTTTTGATGCACTTGCTGCTTTTAAAAAAGCACCTTTACGGTATCGAGTGCATGCCAATATAGATCGCGCTAAAAACTTTAAGGAAGGAGATAGTGCACATGCCCAATTGGCCACCTTAAAAAAATTAATCAAAGATCGAGACAATCGTCCTTTTTTAGCCGAATTGTACTATCAGCAGGGCATGATAGAAAAGGCAACCGACAGTGTTAATTTGGCAGTAACAAGTTTTCAAAATTCGTTAAATACAAAAATCGGCAGTCAAACCCAACAAGAATTAAGTTTTGAACAACTGGGTAATGTTTATTTTGACAAAACATCTTTTGAGACTGCAGGAGCTTACTATGACAGTGTAATTGCCATTGCCGAAAACCCTAATTTAAAACGTATTAGGCGTATTATGCGCAAAAGAGCAAACCTAGAAGAGGTTATTAAAAATGAAACAATTGCAAGAATTAACGATAGCATCATCAACGTTGCCAGTCTGTCTAAAGAGGATCAGATCCAGTTTTACCAAGCTCATATTGACAAACTAAAAAAACAAGAAGAGTTAGCCAAAATTCGTGCAGAAAACGAAAAAATAACCACGGGCGATGCCAATGGGTCTAACGACAATTCGTCAAATCCTATTGGCGGTACGTTTTATTTTTACAACCCACAAGTTGCAAGCTTTGGCAAACAAGATTTTAAAAGAACCTGGGGAAACAGACCCTTAGAAGATAATTGGAGACGTTCAGACAAAAAAATAAACAGAACTGAATCGACTGTTGAATCGTTAATTGGGGGGGCGACTTTTGATGATAAACAAAAGTTTGATATTGATTATTACCTCAATAGAATTCCTCAAGAGAAAGAATTAGACAGTATCACGAAGGATCGAAATAATGCCTACTACAATTTAGGATTAATCTACAAAGAACAGTTTGGCGAGTACCGATTAGCCGCTGAAAAATTAGAACAATTACTCACCTTTAAACCAGAAGAAAAATTAATTCTACCTACTAAATATAATTTGTACAAAATTTATGCTAATTTTGATGAGGAGGAGAGCAACAAATACAAAACTCAAATCGTTCAGAATTATCCAGACTCAAGATATGCTACAATCATATCCAATCCGGAGAATATTTTGGACAATGAGGTAGATACAAATTCAGCTGAATCTGTATATTATGACATTTATTGCGATTATGATTTTCAACATTACGAGCGCGCTATGGGTAAAATTGAAGCCGCTATAAAACAATTTGAAGATCAAAAAATGATACCAAAGTTTGAATTATTGAAGGCCTATGTCATTCAAAAAACTTCGGGCATTGAGGCATTTAAAGATGCCTTAAGTTTTGTCGCTATTAATTACCCAAATTCTGATGAAGGTAAACACGCGGTTGCATTGCTAGACAACGTGGATACAGCTTCATCAACCCTGATAAAAAATTAAATTGCGAAAAGGAAAAAATGGCTACTCCCCGAGAAAAAAATTATAAACGGAGTATTAAAAAATTAAAACGAACTAACTATGTTTTCTGAAAAAAAATCAAATCCTACGCAAGTCCTTGAACGCAACATTATTGGTAAAAACACGTCACTAGTCGGTGATATTAAATCTGAGGGAGACTTTAGAATTGATGGCAAAGTGGAAGGTAATATTAAAACAAGAGGAAGGGTTGTCATTGGTCGTGAAGGCACTGTTGACGGAACAATTGAATGTACACATGCCGACATTGAGGGTAAGTTTAACGGAAAGTTACACGTTGATGATCTACTTTCATTAAAAGCTACGGCTTCCATCACAGGAGAGGTTGTTTTAGGAAAACTTTCCGTTGAGCCAGGTGCAAACTTTAATGCATCGTGTAACATGAAAGGAGCAATTAAATCGTTAAAAAACGACGCTTCATCAGCAGCGAATGGACAACAAGGAAAAAAAGAAAAAACAGCTTAGACTCGCTGCTCAATTTACAGGTATCGCTTTTCAAATGGGAGCTACAATTTTTGTAGCAGCTTACTTTGGGAATAAATTAGATGCGCACTACAAACACGAAAAAAACATAATTACACTGATTTTTATTCTGATTGCTATGGGTTTTTCTATTTGGAGTATCCTGCGTCAGCTAAAAAAAATGAATGAAAAGGAGTAATGAGTAAACCCTTAAGCAAATTTATCACCCTTTTAACCGCGTGCCTTCTTGCGGTTTATTGTGTTCATTTATACGTACTACACTTGGGAAATTACCCATTATTTGAGCATAAAATTGGATGGGCGTATGGTTTAAACTACCTGCTTGCTATCACGACGTATTGGGTGCTATATAGCCTTAGAATCAAACTTAAAAATCAACTGGGTTTTATTTTTATTGGATTTAGCTTTCTAAAATTTTTCCTGTTTTATATTGTTTTTTACGCGAGTTATATGGCCGATGGAGAAATGGATAGACTAGAGTTTGCTACCTTTTTCATCCCCTATTTTTTATGTCTTGCTATAGAGGTACTTAGCTTGTCGAAACTATTAAATAAACTGAGCTAAAAAAGAACCGCAATAAACATTTTATTTTCCTTCTGTTTTTTAATATAAAACACTACATTTGCACCGATTTTTAAGACACCGTTTTATTTGTGCAATATGCGAGAAAAATTTTTACTTAAGTTACTAGTTACGTTATTTATCATTTCAGCAATTCCATCTTACGCTCAACATACCGAGAGTGATGATGCGCCTACTGAGTTAAGTACAAAAGAGGCTGAGAAATTAGAACGTAAAGAATACATCAAGCATCACCTTCAAGATTCGTATGATTTCAACCTATTTTCATACAAACAAGAAGACGGCACCAAGAAGCACATTGGATTCTCATTACCTATTATATTATGGGATAATGGGCTGCAAATTTTTTCTTCTTCAAAATTTCATCATGGAGAAGCTGTTGCAGAAAACAATGGCAACTACTATAAAATTTATCACAACAAGATTTACAAAACAGATGCCGAAGGTACGATTACGTATGACGAAGAGCATCACCCAACCAATGCTAAGCCTTTAGACTTTTCATTTACCAAAGGGGTGTTCATGATTTTATTGACCTGTATCTTAATGTATTTATTATTTACTAGCCTTGCCAAATCGTATGTCAAAAACGGAAGTATTGCAAAAGGAATGGGGCGTTTCTTTGAACCTATCGTATTGTATATTAGAGATGATATCGCTATTCCAAATATTGGTGAGAAAAAATACATGAAGTACATGCCCTATTTATTGACGGTATTCTTTTTTGTATGGTTTTTAAACTTATTTGGGTTGACCCCACTCGGCGTAAATGTTACGGGTAATATTGCGGTAACAGTAGCCTTAGCTTTATTAACTTTTTTAATTACTAATTTCACAGGAACCAAAGATTACTGGAAACATATTTTTGATCCCTTAGGAGACTCTATGCCTTGGTATGGTAAGCTACCTATTTATATCATCTTAATTCCTATTGAAATTTTAGGGATTTTTATTAAGCCATTCTCTTTGTTAATTCGTTTATATGCGAATATGCAAGCAGGTCACATCGTATTGATGAGTTTAATTGGTTTAATGTTTTTATTCAAGAGTTGGTTGGGAAGTCCAATGTCATTTATGTTGGCCTTTGCTATTTCACTCATCGAATTATTAGTTGCCTTATTACAGGCCTATATATTTACAATGTTATCTGCTTTGTATTTTGGTTTTGCTGCAGAAGAGCACGATCATCACGAAGAAGCGCCCGCACATTAAATTGTGCAATTTAAAATGAATGTTTAATTTTTAATTATATATATTATGGAAATCCCTTTAATGGTAGGTGCAGGTTTAGTAGTTATTGGTGTCGGAATCGGTATCGGTAGAATTGGTGGTTCAGCAATGGAAGCGATCGCCCGTCAACCTGAAGCTTACGGAAAAATTCAAACAGCGATGTTAATTGCAGCAGCGCTTATTGAAGGTATTGGTTTTGCTGCATTATTTGCAGTATAACGTCAATCTAAAACACTATTTAATAACGGTTGGTTATTAAATAGTGTTTTTAAACAATTAAAAATTAGTTAAAAAAATACATCATGGAAAAATTAATTAATGAATTCTCTATAGGTTTGTTCTTTTGGCAATCGCTACTCTTCATCTTGCTTTTGCTCTTGTTGAGAAAATTCGCTTGGAAGCCTATTTTGAATGCGGTTAATGATCGTGAAGAAGGAATTAAAAATGCCCTAGCTGAGGCGGATAGAGCGCGTCAGGAAATGCAAAATATTTCTGCGGATAACGAAAAAATCTTAAAGGAAGCTAGAACTGAAAGAGATGCAATGTTGAAGGAGGCAAGAACTATTAAAGAAAATGTTATAGCCGAGGCCAAAGAAGAAGCTAAAGTTCAAGCGAACAAGATGATTGAGCAAGCCAAGGTAGCGATTGAAAATGAAAAAGTAGCAGCCATGACTGAATTAAAAAGTCATGTCGCTGATTTATCAATAGATATCGCTGAAAAAGTAGTAAAAGAACAATTGTCTAATAAAGACAAACAAGTTCAATTAGTAAAAGATCTTTTAGCAGACGTTAAGCTTAGTTAAGAATGAAAGAATCAAGGGCCGCCATAAGATATGCTAAAGCCATTTTAAATCATGCAATTGATTTAAAAAAGGATAGTGATGTAAATGATGATATGGAATTAATTGCGCAAACGTTTGATGAAAATCAAGACTTGCAGTTAATGATTTATAGTCCTGTCATTAAAAATTCGGATAAAAAAAGTGCCTTAACCAGCATCTTTAAGGGCAAAATTAATGACGTATCTTTGCAAGCGATCAATTTATTAATTGAAAACAAGCGATTACCCCTTCTGAAGGATGTAGCTAAAGAATTTAGTTTTCTATATGATGCCCATCGAGGTACTCAAGTGGCAAAAGTAACCACTGCTATTGCCTTGACAGATGAATTAAAAACGCAAATTTTAGCCAAAGTAAAAGACCTTGTAGGAAAAGAAGTTTCTATTGAAAACACCATAGACCCTTCTATTATAGGTGGCTTTATCCTACGTGTTGGAGACCAACAATTTGATGCCAGTATCACTGGTAAAATGAATAATTTAAGAAGAACGTTTGATAACCAAGCAGCGGTTTCGAACTAATAATTAGTATAAATTAATAAAATGGCAACAATTAAACCCGCTGAAGTATCAGCAATTTTAAAAGAACAACTCGCAGGATTTGATGGTAAAGCTTCTTTAAATGAAGTAGGAACTGTTTTACAAGTTGGTGATGGTATTGCACGTGTATATGGATTAGCTAATGCACAATACGGAGAATTAGTTCAGTTCGATAACGGACTAGAAGGAATGGTATTAAACTTAGAGGAAGATAATGTAGGAGTTGTACTATTAGGATTCTCAACAGATATCAAGGAAGGTGCTACCGTTAAACGTACAGAACGTATTGCATCCTTGCGTGTTGGTGAAGGGATTTCTGGTCGTGTGGTTGACACCTTAGGTCAACCTATTGATGGAAAAGGACCTATTAAAGGAGATACCTATGAAATGCCTTTAGAGCGTAAAGCGCCAGGGGTAATTTATCGTGAACCAGTTACTGAACCATTACAAACGGGAGTGAAAGCGGTTGATGCCATGATTCCTGTAGGTAGAGGTCAACGTGAACTTATTATTGGTGACCGTCAAACAGGTAAATCAACTGTTGCTATTGATACCATCTTAAATCAAAAAGAATTTTATGATGCAGGAGAGCCTGTATATTGTATCTATGTTGCCATAGGTCAAAAAGCCTCTACCGTAGCTGCCATTGCAAATATGTTAGAAGAACAAGGCGCTATGGCCTATACAACAATTGTTGCGGCAAATGCATCTGACCCTGCTCCAATGCAAGTATATGCTCCGTTTGCTGGTGCAGCCATTGGAGAATATTTTAGAGATACGGGTCGTCCAGCCTTAATCATATATGATGATTTATCGAAGCAAGCCGTAGCCTACCGTGAAGTGTCTTTATTATTAAGAAGACCTCCGGGACGTGAAGCATATCCTGGAGATGTATTCTATTTACACTCAAGATTGCTAGAGCGCTCTGCCAAAGTAATTAATGATGATACCATTGCGTCACAAATGAATGACGTGCCTGATTCTATCAAAGGTATGATTAAAGGTGGTGGTTCTTTGACCGCTTTACCAATTATTGAAACCCAAGCGGGTGATGTATCAGCATATATTCCAACAAACGTAATTTCGATTACGGACGGACAAATATTCTTAGAGTCTGATTTATTCAACTCTGGGGTTCGACCAGCGATTAACGTAGGTATTTCGGTATCTCGTGTAGGAGGTAATGCGCAGATTAAATCAATGAAAAAAGTATCAGGTACCTTAAAACTTGATCAAGCACAATATCGTGAATTGGAAGCCTTTGCTAAATTCGGTTCTGATTTAGATGCAGCGACAATGAATGTGATTGAAAAAGGGAAGCGTAATGTTGAGATTTTAAAACAAGCTCAAAATGACCCATATACCGTTGAAGATCAAATTGCCATCATTTATGCAGGATCTAAAAACTTGTTAAGAGACGTGCCTGTTGAAAAGGTAAAAGAGTTTGAAAAAGATTATTTAGCCTATTTAAACACCAAGCACAGAGATGCTTTAGACACACTAAAATCTGGAAAATTAACTGACGAAGCAATTGCTGCCTTAGAAAATGCGGCCTCTGAAATTTCAGCAAAATACAGATAATTAGTTAGGTAATTGGTAACGGTAGAAGGAAACGCTTAGCTATATGGCGTAAAAAATCCACCGAAACCATAAACTTTAAACTCATAACGATATAAAATGGCCAATTTAAAGGAAATACGGAATAGAATTACATCGATTAGTTCAACGATGCAAATAACCAGTGCCATGAAAATGGTATCGGCAGCAAAGTTGAAAAAAGCGCAAGATGCAATTACAGCAATGCGTCCGTATGCTAATAAATTAACTGAATTATTACAAAACCTAAGCGCAAGTCTTGATGGAGATGCTGGAGGAGTTTATGCAAAAGAACGTGAGGTTCAAAAGAAATTAGTGGTAGTAATTACTTCTAATCGTGGACTTTGTGGGGCATTTAACGCAAATGTGATAAAAAAGTCGGTCCTGGTGTTGCAAGAAGATAATACACCAACAGATATCATCGCCATCGGTAAAAAAGCCAATGATTATTTTGCTAAAAAGCAACATGTAATTGATAATAAGAGTGCAATTTTTGATCAGTTAAATTTTGAAAATGTGGCTGAAATTGCAGAAGAACTAATGGCTTTATACGCCAATGGCACCTATGATAAAATTGATATCATTTATAATAAATTTAAAAATGCTGCTACCCAATTGGTAATGCATGAACAATTTTTACCTATTGCACCTGCTACTTCAGCACAGACCTCAAGTCAAGATTATATTTTTGAACCAACAAAAGTGGAGATTGTGCAAGGCTTAATTCCGAAAATGTTAAAAACACAGTTGTATAAGTCAATTAGAGATTCTTTTGCCGCTGAACACGGAGCACGTATGACTGCCATGCATAAAGCCACCGATAATGCAACGGAATTAAGAGATGACCTTACCTTAACCTATAATAAGGCAAGACAAGCGGCTATTACCAACGAAATTTTAGAAATCGTAGGGGGAGCAGAAGCCTTAAATGGGTAAGCAAAAGAATTTATTTTAGTGCATGAAACCAACGAAACCCAAAGTTTTTAACTTTGGGTTTCGTTGGTTAATTGAGGAGAATTACCCTGTAAATTCAGAATATATCACCGTAATTTCCTACCTTCAATCCAATTAAAAATGATCTAATGAAAATTCTCTTCCTCGACAAAAATCACGCGCTATTAATCAATGGACTTAGAAAGTTAGGCCATCATTGCCAAGAAGCGTATTCGGATTCCAAAACAAGCATTGAACAAAATATCGCCAATTATGACGGTCTCGTTATTCGCAGCCGTTTTGCCATAGACCAGCAATTTATTGACAAAGCCACCTCTTTAAAATTTATCGCTCGAGTTGGTGCTGGGTTAGAAAATATTGACACTGAATATGCTAAACAGTGTAATATTGAATTAATCTCTGCTCCAGAAGGGAATAGTAATGCTGTAGGCGAACATGCCTTAGGAATGCTCTTATCGCTGTTTAACAACCTCACTAAAGCAGATAGAGAGGTGCGACAAGGCAAATGGTTACGCGAAGAAAATCGCGGTTTAGAAGTCGACGGCAAAACAATTGGCCTAATTGGGTACGGCAACATGGGAAAAGCGTTTGCTAAAAAGCTCAGTGGTTTTGATGTTCGTGTACTCTGCTACGATATCCAGGAAGGTGTGGGTAATCAGCATGCAAAACAGGTTAGTTTAGCTCAACTGCAAGCTGAGGCTGATGTTTTAAGTCTTCACACCCCACAAACCCCTCAAACTATAAACATGGTAAATGCTGAATTTATCGCTAAATTTTCCAAGCCCTTTTGGCTCATTAATACCGCACGTGGGAAAAGTGTACATACCGAAGATTTGGTAGCCGCACTTAAACAAGGTAAAATTTTAGGGGCCGGTCTTGATGTGCTTTCTTATGAGAAATCCTCGTTTGAACAATTATTTATCGATGAAAAAATACCGCCTGCCTTTTCGTATTTAATCAATTCTGATCGCGTTTTATTGAGTCCACACGTGGCGGGGTGGACCGTTGAAAGTAATGAGAAGTTAGCACAAACAATTGTAGATAAAGTGGCCACCCTTTTTGGCCAAGCATAAAATTAAGAATCCTTCCCTCCCACACAGCCTCAAATTTTAGCCTTAAAATAAATTAATTTTAAAAATAGTTTTATTTTTTTCTGAAAAAGAACTACTTTCAAGACCATTAATGAGTTTTTGATTATCGCACTTTCACTATGGGTGATTATTATTTCACTCATACAAAGGTGCCCCTTTCACGCTAAAAATTTAATTAATGACATCAAATGCAACTACTCCAGAAGAGTATCTTGAGCAGCTTCAAGAAGACCGAAAAGAACCCATAAAGAAACTTCGTCAAGCCCTGCTAGATAACCTGCCTGATGGATTTTCAGAAACTATGTCCTACGGGATGCTTGGCTACGTAGTACCACATGCATTATATCCTAACGGCTATCATTGCAAACCAGAAACCCCGCTACCTTTTATTAATCTAGCCTCTCAAAAAAACTATATCGCCGTCTATCATATGGGAATGTATGCTGATAAGCATTTGATGGATTGGTTCGTCTCAAACTACCCCAACCATTCTAAACGCAAACTAGACATGGGTAAGAGTTGTATACGCTTTAAACAAATTAATGATATTCCCTATGCACTGATTGGTGAATTAGCGGGTAAAATGACTGTAGAAGAGTGGATAAACCGCTATGAATCTGCCCTCAAAAAATCTTAAGAATGGAACAAAAAAAACCAGAATGGCTACAGGCGCTAGAGGCTCAATCATGGCAAGCTGAATTAATTGCATCGGGTCTTGCAATTTATGGATCTTTTACCTTAGGGCCCTATATTGAACACTTAACTGAATGGGCTGTATTACGTTTTAATGACAGAGTCTTAACGGTGTTATATTTTCTTTTTATCTATTTATTCGCCGCACAAGTCATTCTTGTCATCAGTTTTATCACGCATCTTGCGCTACGTATTTTATGGGCAGGAATTCTAGGCTTGAGTTCGGTGTATCCGGATGGCATCAATATGCAATCGAAGACGTATGCAGATTATTTTAAACAGCAATTAAAATTAGAATTCCCCGACTTATCAAAGTACTCACTTGAACTCGATAAATTATGTAGCTTAATTTTTTCTATTTTATGTGCTTTGGTCATCGTAATGCTATCTACCTCTATTTGGATCCTAATATACCTTGTCATCAGCGAACTTGCATTAAAAATAATCCCTACGCACATTTTTAATTATATTCAATACAGTATTTTTGGTATTATCTTAGTACTTACTGTCGTTAATGGTATTCTTGTTGGCAGTAAGTGGAAAAATACTGCCTTTGCAAAAAAACACAGCTATAATTTCAACAGACGACTCAGTAAAATCATTATGATTTTAGGTTATAGGTCGTTTAATTACATCACACAAACCATTCGATCAAACGTAACGTCAAAACTATTTTTTATTGGTATGACGCTTATCCTTATAGGAAGTATGACTGCTACTATTCCTAAATTGCAAAAAATGGTTCCCTTTTATCGGGCTGATATTTTTGTTCATTACAAGGCGCTCGAATCAACTGTTGAGTCTCGTAGTTATGCAGATCAAAATACAAGTAGCACCATATTATTGCCATATATTCAAAGTGAAATTATCGATGAAGATTACCTCAACCTTTATATTCCTTTTTATCAACGTGAACTATCACAATTTGAAAAAGAAGGAGGGACTTTTACTTGGAATAATGAATTGAGTAGTGATGAAAACAAGGTTCTTCGCGCCAAACTTAAGGTAAAGAACGCCAATTCGTATTACAGCGTACAAATTGATGGACAGCCGTTACCATCAGTGACATTTAGCTATCGAAGAAATTTGCATAATAATCGGGATGGGTATCAGGCGTTTATTGACCTTAGTAATTACCCTAAGGGAAAGCATGTCTTAACTATTAATAGCAAGTATACTGACGAAAATGGAAAGTCGTATACCCGAAGCATTCCCTTTTATAAAACCGCTACTTTAAATCAACTTTAAACAACATATCATGAAAAAAAGAGTAACAGGAATTGGTGGAATATTTTTTAAAACAGACAACGCTAATGCAACAAAAGAATGGTATAAAAAACATCTCGGCTTTGATACTGATCAATGGGGATGTACCTTTTGGTGGATTGACGAAAACGGTAAAAAATGTTCTACCCAATGGAGTCCGTTTGAAAAAGACACCACCTATTTTAATCCCTCAACGAAGGATCACATGTTTAATTACCGCGTTGAAAATTTAAAAGAATTATTAGCTGCGCTAAAATCAGAAGGGGTGACAGTAATTGACAAGATTGAGGAATATGACTATGGAAAATTTGGTTGGATAATGGACCTTAATGGTACCAAAATAGAATTGTGGGAGCCTGTAGATAAAGCCTTTTTATAAAAGTAATTAAGCTGACATTTTTAAAAGATCAATATTAAGCATATCCTTTACCATTTCATAGACTTCAGGAAGTTTTTCTTGAAATTCATAAGGCGTTTCAAAGAAATGCTCTACCAATACCGATAAAAATTCAAACTTATTGGTATAGGCGTAATCGCGTAAGTAGCCGCTTTTAACAATTTTTTGCTGTAATTTTTTATCCTTCATTCGCTCTAATAGCGCTTTAAATTTATCTAAAAATACAGCAGCTGTAAAGCTACCATCCATTAAAAAGTTAAAATGCAAAGCGTGGGTTAATTCGTGAAGACCTAAATTTAAATTGTCATCATCCACTTCTACCCCACTTAAAAAATTGTCCCATGAAAACACAATCGTACCCGCTCGTGGGTTGGTTTCTCCTTTATGTCTTCTTTTAGTTACCTTAGAAATATAATTTTTAGGATAAATTACAATGTTCTTAAATTTAGGAAACATATAACGTCTCATTCCAAACGTCAGCATAACTGCCGTAGCAGCAATTAAAATTTCCATTTTTTTAGTAATTACCACCCCTTCTCTACCTGAAAAATTATGTGCTTCTATAAACCGAATAACTCGATGCTCAAAAATTCGCTTATCTGATGCTGAAAGATTGTTGTAAAAGGCAAAATTCTTCCTAATGATCGCCTTTTGGGCGCCATACATGTCGTAAGGAAACAACACAAAACGGGACAGATTCGCTGACCCTAACATTAGGCTTACAAGTTCAATCAAAATGGGTTTATTTAAATTAGCAATCTTTAAATATAGACAATTAGGGGACTATATTAGGGGCTTAATTATTCTTTTTCAAGGTAATAATACAACAATTTTGCCAAAGTTCATCAATTTTTAAAAAAAAATTTGCCCACGACACAATATTTTCAAAAAAAAACGTTGCAGCCAACTTTCTATTCATCGCTGTACGGACCCAATTACTTTACGCCTCATAACCTGTTGTTTTTTAGGCAATAGCAAAAAACACCACTACGTAATCACGCGATCAACAAATGCATGTTAATTGAAAAAATAAAAAGAAAACGGAATGGAATTTGTGTTTTTTTTTAAAAAAGGATAAAAAATTAGGCACACACACAGGGGTCCTGACTATATGAAGAATGAATACACGGGTAACATCCATTACTAGGCTATAAAAGTAGAAAAACCTAAGGCTTATTTTCCAATGGATGCCTTAAATTGTTGCGGAGTCATTAACTCATTCTTTTTAAACTGACGATTAAAATAGCTCACACTGTTAAAGCCGGACTGAAATGCTATTTCGGCAATTTGAAAATTTCGTTTTTCTTTGATCAACTTCTTTGAGAATTTTATCTTTTCAGAATTTATATAATCAATTGGAGAAACCCCTAAGGTATTTTTAAACTTCTTATGAAAATGTGAACTACTCATATAGGCCTTTTCTGCTAAGAGATCAACTGTTATATCTTTATTTGTCAAATTTTCTTTAATATATTTAATTACCATCCCTATACGTGTGTCATTAAACATTTGACTAACATCATTTACTAATAAGGCTTTGGCTTTGGTTTGAAGTAATCGAACAATAAGTTCTTGAATCATCAAATCTAACAGTAAATCTTTTGATTTATTTGTAGTGATAAAAGTATGGGTAAGTCGCTTTACCAACTGATTCACATCCTCATTGTGAATTAAGTGGGTTGTTTCTTGGCTTAACGCCCATTGATTATTTTCATTTTCAATGGCCACTTGATGATTAAACTGCTCAACCACCTCATCTATTTTTGTGGCATCAATCCCAAGGGCTAAACATTGCGTTGGATTTTGCTGATTTGCTATAGGAAAATCGATAACCATTTTTTTCTGTGTTGGCATGACCACAGATTCACCAGGGAAAAATTCAAAGGACGGAATCCCATCAATATGCATCACTTTTTTCCCAGTTAGCATACTTGCAATAATTGGGAAATCAAAAACAAGCGCAACTTGTTCCGCATATTTATGGGTCTCATAGATATTTAACTCCGCATAACTCGCATTATAAGTGGTGCGATTTTCAACTAGTGTAGTTAATTTTCTATTGTCTTTATGCTGGCGTAACAAGTTACTCATAAACAATATTACAAAAAAGTTAGCAAAAAAAACGAAGTTAATAGATACATTCAAGAAATTGATAAATATGTTCAATTCATTTGCGTATTGATAAAATATCTTTATAAAAATTAACTATTCAACAATTATTTAATCATTTTAAATCAGTACTAATAATTAAAAGATACATTTTATGAGTTACGCAAAACCCACATTTAAAGAGAAATATGATAACTTTATCAATGGTAAGTTTGTTGCCCCCCTTGGTGGCGATTATTTTACGAACACCTCTCCTATTGATAATAGTTTAATTGCCAAATACCCACGTTCTCAAAAGGAAGATATTGAATTAGCCGTTAACGCCGCCAATGAAGCTAAAGATGCGTGGGGTAAAACCTCTGTGACAGAACGTGCCACCCTGCTTAATAAGGTAGCTGATATAATTGAGGCAAACCTTGAAGAATTTGCTTTGGTGGAAACATGTGACAATGGAAAACCCATTAGAGAGACACTTAATGCAGACATTCCTTTATGTGTAGATCATTGGCGTTACTTTGCTTCCTGTATTCGAGCCGAAGAAGGTGGTGCATCAGAATTAGATCAACATACCCTATCGCTCACCATCAAAGAACCACTGGGGGTTGTTGGCCAAATTATTCCTTGGAATTTTCCATTACTTATGCTGTCCTGGAAGCTTCCTCCGGCGCTAGCCACCGGAAATTGTGTAGTGCTTAAGCCGGCAGAGCAGACCCCTTCTTCGGCGACTCTCTTAATGGAAAAAATAGCAGATATCTTTCCTCCTGGTGTCTTAAATATAGTACACGGATTTGGCCCTGAAGCAGGCAAACCTCTTGCTTCACATGCTAGAATTGACAAAGTTGCATTTACTGGTGAGACGACTACAGGACAGTTAATTATGCAATACGCGTCAAAGAATTTAAATCCCGTTACCATGGAATTAGGTGGAAAGTCACCCAATATCTTTTTTAACAGCGTGATGGATGAGGATGATGCTTTTTTAGACAAAGCCATTGAAGGTGCCGTTTTGTTTGCCTTTAATCAAGGAGAGGTATGTACAAGTCCGTCAAGAATATTAGTCCAAGAAGATATTTACGACCAATTCATGGCACGTGTTATTGCGCGTACCAATGCTATTATTCAGGACAATCCATACGACATAAATACCATGGTTGGCGCACAAGCTTCAAATGATCAATATGAAAAAATAAAATCATATTTTAAAATTGGAAAAGATGAAGGCGCAAAAGTGCTAGCCGGTGGAGAAGCCAATGCTCTAAATGGGAACTTAGCCAATGGATTTTATATCAAACCCACCCTCTTAGAAGGTCATAATAAAATGCGTGTATTTCAAGAAGAAATTTTTGGCCCTGTAGCATGTGTTACAAAATTTAAAGATGAAGCAGAGGCTTTAGAAATAGCTAATGACACATTATATGGGTTGGGGGCTGGAGTTTGGACACGAGATGCACATCAATTATATCAAATTCCACGCGCCATTAAAGCCGGACGAGTATGGGTTAATTGTTATCATGCATACCCTGCACATGCACCCTTTGGAGGATATAAAAAATCTGGTTTCGGCCGCGAAAACCATCGTATGATGATGAGTCATTACCGTCAAACCAAAAACATGCTTATCTCCTATGATAAAAACAAATTAGGTTTCTTTTAGACCTTACTCATTTAAACTGGCCGAATGCAAATGCATTCGGCCTAATTTTAAACCCTTCACCCTATGGAAAGAATTGCAATTACTAAAGCTGCATCAGATATTGTAAACCAACTGAAAAAAAATCATGGTGAACTTATATTTCACCAAAGTGGTGGATGTTGTGACGGTTCTTCCCCTATGCTCTTAGAGAAAGACGAATTTTATATTGATGAAAGTGATATTTTACTTGGCAAAATTGCAGGGGTAAATTTTTATATGAATCAAGATCAATTTGACTATTGGAAACACACCCATCTAACCATAGACATCACCAAAGGTCGCGGCGCAAGTTTTTCCTTGGAGATTCCATTAGAACTACGATTTATCGTTCATTCAAGACTTTTAACTCCCGAAGAATTAGCGCATTTCGATATCTCAAAGGAATAAAAAACAACCTATAGGCAGCTTATTTAACCACCAATGAAAATGCTACCCGCCTGTTCTCGGCACAAGGAGCTTCACAGATTGGCATGCTATCTCCAAAACCTTTCGCCTCAATTCTTTTAGCTTTAATTCCACGTAGTTTCAAGTACTTTTTAACAGCCTTGGCCCTCTTTTTAGAAAGTTTTAAATTTTTCTTACTGTCTCCAATTTTATCCGTATGGCCGGCTACCTTAATCTTAAAAGCTGGATTTTCTTCTAATATAGTTGATAAGGTATTTAGGGCACTAAACGATCTTGCTTTAATTTCTGCTCTAGACGTTTCAAACAGCACGTCAAGCACCACTACTTTAGCATAGCGAATGCTCGTTTTCCAATCATCTTCCGCTCCGGTATTATACCCCTGGTATGCCCTGTATACTGTATTACCAATAATCTTTACACTAGACGAATCAATTTGAATGTTTTTCTGGCTTGATTGACCATAGGCAGTTGAACAAAAAAGTAGAATAATCACACTAAGTATACCTTGTTTTTTCATAGTTTATTTTTTGTCCAGTCTCACCTGAGTGACTATCTTGGTTAAATCATATGGATAAAGTTACTAAAAAAAAAACAGCCTTTCTCATGTATCAACAATACAGGCATTGTTTTATTAAAATTCATTCCACAGCACCATTTTTTTAAACGTGAACGGCAAGCTAAACGAGTAAAGAAGATCTGAAGATTTTAAAAATAGGTAACCTAAACCACGGGCTTAGGATCTGGTTATAATCTTCACATCGTTTGTATCAAACTTGACTACGTTAGAATCAGCCTCATACACATTGCGTTCATGTGTTTCATTGACTTCTCATTTATTGCGGGGTTCTCCATGTGTACTATGTACGTTATAACAATTAGTTGTAGGTTTGGGTATTCAAAATCCAAGGTCATTATAGACGCAATATTGTTTTATGTATGAAAAATAAAGGAGCTCTCCCGCTGAACGTCAAGACCCCCTGGCCCACCAAGGATGCCATGGAGCAAGTCTATGCCATGAAACTGTGGGGCGATAATCAATCGGCATTTTATTCAGGAGAAGGATCGCATCTACCAGAACTTGTTGCGCCGTATATTGATTATTTGGGTGATTTTTTGCGCGCCTTTGACCCTCCTTTGGTAGTGTGCGACTTAGGCTGTGGAGATTTTAATATTGGCAGTCAACTGGTAAACGATACGCAGCGCTATAAGGCCATAGACATCGTACCTAATTTAATTGCTTATAACAAAGCGCATTTTACCCATGAAAAATTAGACTTTCGTTGCCTAGATATCGCAACGGATGCTATCCCTTCCGGGGATTGTGCCATTCTTCGGCAAGTCCTACAACATTTGTCTAATGCTGAAATCCAGCGCATCGTCAAGAAATTAGCTCAATTTACCTATGTTATTGTAACAGAACATATACCCGCCGGGGCATTTACCCCAAATAAAGATCAAATTTCAGGACAAGGGATTAGGCTTAAAAATGACAGTGGTGTTGATCTATTAGCAGCTCCATTTAACCTGAAGGTAAAAGAAGTACAGCAAGTCCTATCGCAAGAAGCAACTAATTACGGGGGAAGAATTGTCACCACATTGTATAGACGTTAAAAGTTAACCTAGTTGCGAACTATAAAACACCCAGCGTTATTCCAATCTATTACGAACATATTCTATTTTTGTTTTTCCGTGTGGTTTTGGAGTCCCATGTTCATCGAGGTTAACCATAATAATATTATCTACGGTTATAATAGTATCTCGAGTCATCATATTTCTAACCACGCAATTAAGTGTCAATGAGGTTTTTCCAAATTTCTTCACTTCAATCCCAATTT